>Ga0209510_1000051_pt1 | contig 194956 bp, 163 predicted proteins | sample BiotimSIPDNA_FD_185749 | JGI IMG/M metagenome (GOLD analysis project Ga0209510, IMG submission 185749) | Anaerobic biogas reactor microbial communites from Washington, USA - Biogas_R1 time_0 SIP DNA (SPAdes) (version 2) | ecosystem: Engineered > Bioreactor > Anaerobic > Unclassified | place...
TCCCGCAGGAGTTGGCAGATATCCTATCAGATCCGGAGATCACTAAAGTAGGAGCAGCCATAACTGATGACATCAGAGGACTGCAGCATTACAGAGAATTTGAGCCACAAAGATTTATAGACCTGCAGGACTTCGTCGAACAATACGGCATACTGGAGAAAAGCGTACGCAAGTTGGCGGGCATTATCCTCGGCAAAAGAATTTCCAAGGCACAGCAACTCTCCAACTGGGAAGCGCAAACACTGACTCAGGCGCAGAAACTCTACGCAGCTACTGACGCCTGGATCTGCGTTAAGATGTATAAAAAGCTCCTCGCCTCTCCCAAAGCTCCAATCAAAGAGAACGAAGTATGACACGCATCCACCTCAAGAAAGGTCGGGAAGAATCCCTTCTACGCCGCCACCCCTGGCTCTTTTCAGGTGCCATATCGCGCATCGAAGGAGAACCGTATGAAGGTGATATCGTATCTGTAATCAGTCAAAGCGGTGAATGTCTGGGCTACGGACATTTCCAGATAGGCTCCATAGCAGTGCGGATCTTGAGTTTTGATGATGCTGCGCTCTCTGCTGATTTCTGGAAAGATAGGATCTGCGCTGCCTACAGGCATAGACTATCTCTTTCTCTTAAAAACACCAACTGCTATCGTCTGGTGCACGGAGAGGGAGATATGCTCCCAGGCCTCATAGTGGATTGGTACAATGGAGTGACGGTGGTACAGGCGCATTCGGTGGGAATGTTTATAGCTTTAGATAAGATTGTAGATGCGCTTAGAGAGGTTTATGGGGAAAAGCTCAAGGCGATTTATGATAAGAGTTCGGGCACAGCGCCTTTCAAGGCGGGACTCGATCTTAACGACGGTTATCTTTATCGTAACGAAGATTTTAGCGATGAGTGTAAAGGAATTGTGACGGAGAATGGGCATAAGTTCATCGTCAACTGGGATGAGGGTCAGAAGACCGGTTTCTTCCTAGACCAAAGAGACAACAGAGCACTCGTAGAGCAGTATGCTAAAGGAAGAAATGTGCTCAATCTCTTCAGTTATACAGGGGGCTTTTCAATCTATGCGCTCGCCGGAGGAGCCGTAGAAGTGGATTCAGTGGACAGTTCATCCAAAGCAGTTGCTATGATGGAGAAAAATGTTGCCCTCAACGCCTTTTCCAACCATCGTTCTTTCTGTGAGGATGCCATTGATTTCGTCAAAAACTCGCCGAAGGACAAATATGATCTGATAATTGTGGATCCTCCGGCTTTCGCCAAACATCGCGGAGCAATAAGAAATGCACTTAGAGGCTATCAGAAACTCAATGCTGCGGCTATTTCCAAAGTAGCGTCAGGAGGTATCATCTTTACCTTCAGTTGCTCACAGGTGGTGGACAGCAACTCTTTTGCCCTTGCTGTTTTTTCAGCTGCGGCAGAAGCGGGACGCAATGTAAAGGTCCTCGACCGGCTCAATCAACCGGCCGACCATCCCGTCAATATTTTCCATCCGGAAGGCGAGTACCTCAAAGGGCTGGTACTCTACGTTGAATAATACTCTACCCTATCTGAATAGCGTTGTCTACAGCAGTGCATCGGCAAGCTGCTCAAGAGCAGGATAGTCGGTACTTTTCATACGGCTCATAATAGTAACAGTCGGCTCTACTATTGTCAGATTGGACATCTGACTGAGCATTTCATTCATAACTCTTGCCGCAGAAGGGGCCCATGAGCCATTTTCTATAATTCCTACAGTACGTCCGGTGTAACATTTAATCTGAAGCAGATGCAGGAAATTGTGCATAGGCGTAAAAACACCGCCGTCGTAAGAAGAGGCCGCAAGAACAAGTTTTTCATAACGGAATGCATCAGAAACATTGCGAGAAATATCGGTACGACATAAGTCCCTGATAAAGACATTTTCCGCCCCTTTGGACTCAAGCAACTCTTTCAGCTTTTCCGCGACCTGAATTGTACCGCCGTAAATTGAGGCCACTGCTATCATAATGCCCTTTGATTCAGGAGCATAACTGCTCCAGGTATCATAGAGTTTGATATATTTCCCAAGGTCTTCATTAATCATCGGACCGTGGAGAGGACGAATACTCTTGATGGGAAGAGTAGCGGCTTTTTTAAGGAGATTCTGCACTTGAGCACCATATTTTCCCACGATATTGATATAATAGCGCCGTGCCTCTTCAGACCAATCGGGGTCCTCGCTGCTATAGAAGCCACATTCTGAAAGTGCACCGAATTTACCGAAACCATCTGCACTGTAAAGTGCACCATCATATTCATCAAATGAAACCATAACTTCGGGCCAATGCACCATAGGCGCAGCATAGAAATGGAGTTTGTGTTTTCCCAAATCCAGAACATCCCCCTCCTTCATCGTAATACAGCGGCCGGCAATATCCGGCGTATCAAAAAACTGCTGAAGCATCTTGACAGACCTTACCCCCGTAACAATCTGAATATCGGGATATATTTCCAGTACTCTTGCAATCATTGAAGAATGGTCAGGCTCAAGGTGATGAACGACCAGATAATCAGGCCTTCTCTCTCCAAGGGCCTTTCTCAGATTTGCCTCCCACTCCTCTCCTTTTCTGACATCGGCGGTATCCATTATGGCTATTTTCTCATCCAAAATGAGATATGAGTTATAGGAAACGCCTTGCGGCACCCTGTATTGGCTTTCAAAGAGGTCAATATCAAGGTGGTCAGTGCCTATATAGATAACATCATCAGTGATTTTCTTCATAATTGCATTCCTAAATAAAAGTAAAAATTTCGCATTTGCGCTGCAAAGATAATAAATCCCTAATATTTAACGGGAATTCCCGTTATACAGCGTAGTAAAAGCGCATTCGCAAGATCAGAATAAAAGTGCTTTGCCTGCTTTTGTTTAAAAAATAGCAAACGATACCATTTAGATCGATTTTTTCTCGTTATTCTGCCATAATTATCTAAATTTGCCGAGTCAAATGTAGTGGCAGTCCCTATATTAAGTGTGCATTTGCCAACGCTTATTGTATTGAAAAACAGCTTGAACACTACCTAAGAACAGATCTGAATTCACGAATTTTATAAAGTTTACATTTAAGTTATGAAAAAAATAATTTACTCTCTCATTGCAATAATCGCATCTATGGGTTTAGCAAACGCCCAGGATGTCGTAATCATGAATAATGGTGATGAAATTAGGGCAAAAGTGCTTGAAATAACCTCAGATGAAGTTAAATACAGGTTGTACGAAGAACCCGATGGTGTTATCTATTCTGTATGGAAATCCGACATTCTTATGATTCATTATGAGTCAGGCAGAAGTGAGGTATTCACCCACAAAGTAATGCCAAGACCCTATTATTCAGGCAGAGAGCCTCTTTATGATATTAGGCCGGGCATGAAGTATCGGGAGCTGAAACATTTGTATAACCATAAGGATTACATTTCGGTATCGGGTGATCTTAATCCGGCTTGGAGCGGCGTAGCATCCTTTTTCATCCCGGGTCTTGGAGAGTGTATAAATGAAGAGTGGGGACGAGGACTGGGTAAATTCTTTGGTAGTGCTGCGCTTGTAAGTGCTGCTGCCGTATTCACACAAGTGGGTTTTTATGGCGAGGAAGGAGGACCACTTATAATTGCAGCCGCTTGCTATGCAGGTGCTTTAGGACTCAATATTTGGAGTATTGTAGATGCCATAAGGATAGCTAAAGTGAAGAATATGTATGAACAGGACCTGAGGCAAGTTTATTCATTTAACCTTGATCTATATCCCTCAGTCAACTGCATACAAATGGGCAATACAATGCAGCCCACAGTTGGATTTACCCTTGCGTTGCAGTTTTAAAAAGCATTCATTTGGCACCCGAGCCCACTCCCGATACTATCATCTTTCGAAGCCTTTAGAATCAAGTAGCAATAGTTAAAAACGGACAGCTATGAAAGAAATATTACTTTACAAAAGCAATGATAGTATTGTCGCAAACAGGATTGTCAACATCCTGGATGTCAACAATATTGCCTATCGTCAGCACGATGAGACCATGGACAAACGGCCGGGGGCTTACGGACCAATTCCGGGTATTTCCATATATGTATTTGAAAAAGATTACGACAGGGCACTGGAGTTGATTGATCCTGTTATCAAGGATAACACTAAAGGTCCGCAACCATTTTGCCCCAAATGCGGCAGCAAAGAGGTTGAAGTCATTCCCCGCCCCAAGTCCACCAAAGTTGTTATACTGCTTGCCGTCCTTTTATTCCTGATTCCCGGGCTCTATTTTGTCTATTCCAGGAATCTGGACATAAGATCCGGCACCCTTGATATTATTGCAATAGTACTGCTCCTCTCCAGCATCGCACTAATGGTTATAAGCAAATACCAAAACGTCAACCACCAGTGCAAGAAGTGTGGTAAGAAGTTTAATCATATATAACGAAGCGACTGCATCTTACAGAGAACAATTATAATTTCACCATAATTATAATTAAACCTCTCTTAGCATCACGAAGTCTAATACTAGTGCAATCCTGCAGAGAGATAATAAGACTTTACCGATGGGTAAGATCTTTTATCTGTGAAGAAGCATTTCGAAGTTGCAACAACTTCGACAAAAAGTATAATGCCTAATTGAATATCTTTTGATAAATGGTAAAATATCCCATATTTGTCCTATCTAAAATGAGAAAGGAACTCAAATTCATAGTAATTTTAACTTTTCTGGTTTTCACCCATATTGTGAGCCATGGCCAAACTTCGTGTACGGTTAGTGGAACGGTAGTTGACAATAATAATTTACCCGTGCAATATGCATCAGTTGTTGCGTATGAATCAGGAAGGCTGTTGACGGGAGCTATGACAGGTGAGAATGGGGAGTTTTCATTTAAAATAAACCGCAGTACTGAGGAACATCTGCTTGTAATAGAATTTATCGGATACGCTAAGAGAGAAGTTAGTTTCAAACCTGAGAGGTCATCATTACACCTGGACAAAATTATTATAAAAGAAGATGCAGTTCTTCTTGGCGAAGCTGTTGTGACCGCTAAGAGGGATGCAGCCAAGTCCTCGGTTGAGCATACCGTGATCCACGCTTCTGCAAATATGAGTTTCGAAACAGGATCGGCTCTCGACATACTCCGTACATCTTCATCTGTGACACTGGTAAATGATGCCATTTCAATCAGAGGTAACAGAAATATCCTCGTACTTCTGGATGGAGTTCCTACCACAGTCGGAGACCTTGCAGTGATTCCGGCAGCTAATATCAAAAACATTGAAATAATTACCAGTCCCGATGCTTCATACGACTCCGAAGGTACCGGCGGCATCATAAACATAGTCTCCAAAAGGAATGTTGTAAAAGGATTTAGCGGGGTAATTTCAGCAAACTACGGCTTCAACCACTTTGTAACAGGCAATTTGGCCCTGTCATACAGCAAGCCCAAGACTTCCTGGAGGTTTAATTACAACACGAAATATGAAGACGATATCGTCAATACGACCTTAAATCGCCTGATACACGAAAATGGCAATCAGACCTACCAGCAGATGAGAGCCACCAGATATGTGTACAACAATAATATCGGAATCGGTACTGACTTAAGAATTAACGAAAAGAATATCCTTAGTATTGACCTAAAATCCATGCTGCCAAGACATAACATAAAGCAAGACTTAGATAATCAATACATTAAGGCGGGAATAGAGAGTAAGGAGAAGAGGCGCAAAGATGTTACATGGAACAGGGAAAACATAGAAGGAAAGATATCATACCGACATATCATAAAGCCGGACACCTCTGATCTGACAATTAGCGGTTCCATATCCAGAACATGGGGACACAGACCCTCTTACTATTTCCTGGAAGGAGCTGAGATAAATTGTTCTGATTCCGGAGGAAGCCCCTTCATAACCTCACTTCAGGCAGACTTTAAACAAAAGATAAGTTCCGGCACACTATCAGCCGGAGCGAAATTGACATATAGGGACAATCACATCTATCACCGATTCTATTCAAATGAGAATGGGGAGTGGAATTATTCGGAGACATTCAGCAACGACTTACACCATACGGAGCTTGTAAACGCAGCTTACATTTTGCTATCATCAAAAAAAGGTAAATTTACTTATAAAGCAGGATTAAGAGGAGAGTTCAGTACTGTCACATTGGAAAGTAACCGGGAAAGACTAGAAGAGAGAAATAACGATTTATTTATTGCTCCGAGTTTATCCGGGACATATAATCTTACAGGGAATCAAGAGATTGCCTTTGCTTTTACACGCCGTATCGGAAGGCCCATCTACCCTCAGTTAAATCCCTATATGAGCATGGTGGATGCCTCGACTTTTGAGCAGGGCAACATGAAGCTAAGACCGGAGAAGTCTTCAAAACTGGACCTTGGCTACACTCTTAAAAGCAGATATGTGCAATTATTTGCGGATGCCTATTTGAACTATACCACGGGCTACATTTCACAGATAACGAAAATATCGGATGGTCTGCTTATCACGACCTACATAAACGGTACTTCGGACTTAAAGAGCGGAACGGAAATTTCACTTAAATTGCTTCCTTGCGGATGGATTTCCGCTACACTGAGTACAAACACCTTCTATGTTGACACCAGAGGCAACTTTGCAGGGGCTGAAATAAATAACAGAGGTTGGTCAAACAACAGTAATTTGCTCGTTGATTTCCTGATTGGAAAATCTACTGATATCCAGATACAATATTTTATTACCACTCCGCAATATTTTCCTCAACTAACGACATCACTCACACATCATATGAATGTCGGATTGAAGCAGACATTCCTGAAGGGGGCTATGAGCCTATCCTTACTCTTAACTGATGTTTTCAACACATATAAATGGCAAGTGCAGTCGAGCAACAAGATCTTTGACTTGACAAACATAAGCACCATGAAGAGCAGAATGTTTTGGATAGGGATTTCATACAACTTCAACTCCTTTAAACAGAAGAGTGGGGAAACGCGATCAGAGAGTGACAGAACCCTCATTAAATTATGATTATAGTGAGTGTGGAGTGGTGCAGGGTTCGAGGTACGACCTGATAAGCACAATTATTCGGAGTGAAACGACCTCGCAGCGCTTCTGCGCTGCTTTGGTTCCCTGAGGGAACCATTAAAAGGAGGGGTAGATAAGGAGCGAAACGAAGTGGAGCGACTGGCACCTCCACAAAGGAAAAAGCGACCAAATGGTCGCTTTTTCTATTTCTTTGTGGAGGTGCCTGGCGGATTCGAACCGCCGTAAACGGTTTTGCAGACCGCTGACTAAGCCACTCATCCAAGGCACCGGATTTGGGGATACAAATATAGCCATTATTTTGAAGAATCCAACAAAACTACCCTACTTGCAGCCATTTGCGCTACCACTTATCTCATTTAAGACCGCGGAAGTCTATCAGTTCCTCAAAACCTATATTCAAGTTTAACCATAAAATTGAATCCCGCCTGAGGGAAAAATCCCGCCTCAACATAGTCGGCACTCCCATCTGCAAATGAGGCACGATAAACCCAGGCATCAGCCACATATTTGCGATTTAGTAAATTGTCTAGATAGAGCGAAATACCGATATTTTTCCAGGTATAGTGTACATCTGCCGAAAATACAGTATAAGCCGGCAGGGAGCGTTCCTCGTAAGAGGTATTGTCATAATATTGCTTTCCAACATATTTTCCACGGAGGGAGAATGAGAGTTGATCCAGAGGAGTCCAGGTAGCCATAGCCATTCCAACAATCGGCGGAGACATCAGGATCTCTCCATTTTCAATATGCTGCACTGCCTGTGGCAGGGGATTCCATTCGTTGGGATTGTCATATCTGTCCACCCAAAGATTGCACTCTTTTATTCGGTTGCGGCTCAATGCCAAATTAGCGTCAAACCTCAACCAGCGCAGTGCCTGCCAGCCGGCAGAAAGCTCGACACCCCGCCTGTAGCTACGCTCTACATTCTCCTTAACCCTGTATCCGGTTTCCGTGATTTTGCCCGTCTCAAGGAGCTGGTTGCGGTATTCCATCAGATAAATATTTGCCGAAAAAGCAAAAAACGAGGAATTATACTTGTATCCGAACTCCCAGTCCAGCATCCTCTCCGGCAAAATCCTCTCCCCCTCTCCCGCCTTGATCGCCTCCTTGATATCGCTGCGCGAGGGCTCCTTGTGTGCTACCGCCAGCGATGCATAAGCTGCCGAACGGCTATTAAAATTCCAGGAGAATCCCCCTTTGGGATTGAAAAAATTATAGACGAAATCCTTGTCAATACCTGAAAGCGTATAATCGACATTACGATACTGAATATCACCGTAAAGATGCAACCTGCCACCGATAATGGCTCCTTCACCTCTCACAAAGCCGGAAATATCCCTTTTAAGGCCCCGATTGAGATACCACCTCCAATCCTCCGGAATGTTCTCATTGTATTTCGCCCAAATTAAATTTCCGTAATGATCACCATCATAGAGCGAGCAGGAAAGATTGCCAAGCAGAAAAAATCCCTCTCCGCTGTACTTTAGATTGGCTGTTGCGGCAAAACTATTGTTCCCCATATGCTGACGGACTATTACATCGCTTCGCTTATAACGGACTCCACCCACCATCTGCTCCTGCAATCCATAGTCGGAATACTTCTTCCCCGCTTTATAGTTCTCATAATAACCGTCACCGCGGGTATAGTTCAGAGTAGTACTCAGGGAGAGGTGCGGATTGAACTGGTGCACCCAGATAGCCTGCAGATGATTCTGAAGATAGTTGTCAATCTCATTGTCATAATAGCGCACATTGCCGGAATCATCAGTGTATTCTCCCGCCGGATTATACCTTCGGTCTCTCTCCAACATATCCGCCGGAGCACCCTCCCAGGTTATGCCGCTGCGCTGTTTGCCGAGAATCCAGTTGATTTTAACGGAGTTGGAACCACGCAACCAGCCCAAAGTGGCATAAGCGGAGTGGAGTCGCGCAAAAGCGTTGCGTATATAGCCCTCAGTGGTGTTGTAGGAATACCTCATATCGAACGAGAGACCGCTCTTGCCTCGTCCCGTACCGGCACCGAGAGTAGCACTGCCGGTAAGCCAGGAGCCTCCGGAGAGCTCGAATGTAGCATAGGGTTTCTCGGTTGCACCCAAAGTGCTCATATTGAGAGTTGCGCCGAAAGCACCCGATCCGTTGACAGAAGTACCTGCGCCCCTCTGTAATTGCACCGATTCAAGAAATCCAGCTATACCCGGAATATTTACCCAGAAAACTACCTGCGATTCGGAATCATTGAGCGTGATACCGTTGATATTGACATTGATGCGGGTGGCATCGCTGCCCCTAACCCTCATTTTTGAGTATCCCAGACCTGTACCTCCTTCGTTGGTGGCCACAACGGAGGGCTGCAGTGAGAGAAGCATCGGTAACGAGGTCATAGTACCGGCTTTAGAGAGTTCCTCTCTCTTGATTTCGGTGGATGTGACAGGTGTCCCCGATTGCGCCCTTGAGGCGGTTACGATAGTACTGTCGATGGTGTAATGCTTGTGTGATTCGTCTGAATCCGGCACAATGTTATGTGCCAATTGCTGTGCGGTTGAGAGCGCACAAAGCAGCAGACATGCTGCTGAAATCAATGTTTTTTTCATAAAAATCCTCCCTACGCCGGTATTATCCGGATCAGGTTTAGTGGGTGTGTTCTCAGCCCCCGCAAGGGGAGCACCCCCGATTGTTAATAAATCTATGTCAAAGACCCCTAAAGGGAAACTTTCTATTTTTTGCCCTCCACAAGTGTTATGCGGAAGATTTTCGGCCAATATTTTCCTGTGAGCCAGATAGTGCCGTCCTGATCATTGTAAGCAATACCGTTGAGCACATCTGTGGATGGTTTACGCAAAGTGCGATGCAGAAGATTGCGACAGTCGATCATGCCCGTTACTACCCCACTGGAAGGATTGATGGTCACTATTGCATCGCTGCCATAAACATTGGCCCAGATCTCGCCATTTATGTACTCCAGTTCATTTACAAATCGCAGAGGCTTTCCGTTAAGTGTCACCGTAAGCTGTTTATCCACCTTGAAGTTATCGGGATTACGGAAAGTAATCGAGGATGTGCCGTCGCTCATTATCAGGTATTTACCGTCAGTAGTCAGTCCCCAGCCCTCTCCCATATAGCGTACCGAGCCTATGAGTTCCATTGTTTTTACATCATATACAAAGCAGACATTTTCCTGCCAGGTAAGAATATATATACGGCCTTTTAGAGCACAAGCTCCCTCCAGGAAATATTTCCTGTCGAAATTGATCCTTTTGAGCACTTGGCCGGTAGCAAGGTCCACCTTACGGAATGAAGATTCGCCATATTGCCCGCAAGACTCATAAAGCTCTCCTTCATAAAAAAAGAGCCCTTGGGTATACGCGCCGACATCGTGAGGCAGACTCTCCTCTACTTTCAAGGTATATTGTTTCACATTTTGAGCATTGCCGCTACAAGAGGCAAACAACACACAAAAAGCAAAAAGCGCTATGTGCAACAAACGATTTTTCATTACTCAGGCAAAAGTAGATATTTTTTTGTACATTAGCAGTCTAATTGAAAAATAAAATACCGGTAAGATATGGACATAGAAAGTCGTAAGAACCTCTATACCGAACATTTTTATATCAAGAGTTTTGAAACGGATCCATTTAAACATTTCAAGCTCTCTTCATTTCTGAGCGTAGCTCAGGAAATTGCTGGTGTAAGCGCCACCAGGATGGGATTCGGTTATGACGACCTGATTAAGGACAACAATGTTTGGGTGCTCTCGAGAGTAAAGGTAAAATATCTGCGCCCTCCGCGCTGGAGAGAATGGGTTAAAATGGAGACCTGGCACAAACGCGAAGAGGGGCTGATGGCCTTGCGCGACTACGAACTATTGACTGAGGAGGGAGAAAGCATCGCGGTTTCCACCAGTTCCTGGCTCATAATGAATATGGAGAGCCGCCGTCTCAAGAGAACTTCGGAGATTCTAGGTGAGAAGGGTATGCACTATATGGATAGAGATGCGATTGCTGAAAGCTGCGGAAAACTTGCAGCACCGGATAACCTTCAGTTTGTTTATACCAAGCGTGTCCGTATTTCCGATATAGATTACAATTACCACGCAAACAATGCCAGATATGCAGATTGGATTATTGATGCTTTTGGGATGGACTTTCTCAAAGAACACCCACTGGATGAAATTCAGATAAACTACAATAGCGAATGCACTTTTGACAATTTGGTGGAGATATATAAGGCACCCATAACTGACAACTCCTTTTATGTCGAGGGACGCAGTGATGGGCACAATATTTTCCAGTCTATGATTTCATTCAAGTAATATATGAGTATCTACAACATAACACTGATTACGATGACCGCGCTGGCAGTTGTGGTTTTCGTTGCACTATTTTTCTTTGGAGCCGGATACGGCTTTCTGAGAACTTCTAAATGGGGACCTTCCATTCCTAACAAAATCGGATGGATATTGATGGAAGCGCCTATTTTCATCACTATGTTGGCCCTCTATCTTGACAGTGACAGGATCGGTGAGCCGGCAATAATTGTCATTACGCTGCTCTTTCTGACACACTACCTCCAGCGCACTTTCATATTCCCTCTACTTATTAGGGGTAAGAATAAGATGCCACTCTCTATCATCGCCCTGGGTATGACGTTTAATTTCACTAACGCCTATATGCAGGGATATTGGCTCTATCACCTCTCCCCGAGTGATATGTATACAGTAGAATGGCTCAAGACCCCACAATTTATCATCGGAACGATTATTTTCATAGTCGGAATGGCAATCAACCTCCACTCCGACTACATCATACGCCACTTGCGCAAACCCGGCGACAATGCCCACTATATCCCTATGGGAGGAATGTTCAAGTATGTATCATCCGCCAACTATTTCGGTGAAATACTCGAGTGGGCGGGCTTTGCAATCCTTACATGGTCGCTCCCCGGAGCTGTATTCCTACTCTGGACTTGCGCCAACCTGATACCGAGGGCACATTCCCTCTACAATAAATATGCGGAAGAGTTTGGTGAAGAATTTACTTCACTTAAGCGCAAACGATTATTCCCCTTTATCTATTGAATTATTTATTAAAAAATGACACTGATATGAAAAGAATCGGCATCATCATTTTAGCGACAGCTGCAATAGTCAGTTCCTGTAGCTTGCTGGAAAAAAAATCACCATCCAAACTCGAAAAAGCAATCGAAAAAGAAATCACCGAATCACTTGATGGGCACCAGAAATGCTCCGTCATAGAGCTTGAAAAGCTGGACTCTACCATCTTCATAACGGAATTTGATCGCAGAATAAAGGTGTTCGAAACACGAATTGAACAGAACAAGAAGTTTCACGATGACTACTACCGCCGAGGACTAAAAAAGAATGCTGCCATCAAGTACGATGAAATATATAGGGACTATGAAATCCTTGATACCCTCCGGACAATTAAAGAGAGGATGGGCGACTCCCTCTATATGGTAGCATATTACGATTACCGCGTCAGAGCGGAGGTTAAAACGGGAGGAATAATTAGAAGGATCATTAGGAGAAAATCACAGATATTGGATGATCTCTATTTTGCCATCACCCCTGATAACGAAATTCTCTCTATGAGTACCGATCCTAGGACACTCCATTATGCTACGGGATTTGTAATCCCCGGCTATAGTGAGATTATCAAATCAGAATCGGACTCAACTGAAGTAATACAGGATGAGTGATACACTCTTTACACCGTATAGTATCGGCCCGATAGAACTTCGCAACCGGACCATCCGCTCAGCTGCATTCGAAGGGATGTGCCCCGGCAACAGACCCTCACAGGAGTTATTCGACTACCACACTGCAGTGGCGCGCGGAGGCGTGGGTATGACCACTATCGCTTACGCTTCGGTATCCCGGAGCGGACTCTCTTTCGAACGGCAGCTCTGGATGAGAGAAGAGGTGGTACCTGAACTCAAAGCCCTCACGGATGCAATCCACAAGGAGGGTGCTCTTGCCTCAATCCAACTCGGTCACTGCGGCAATATGTCGCACAGATCTATCTGTAAATGTCGTCCTAAGGGGGCAAGCAGCGGATTTAACCTCTACTCTCCCACCTTTGTCCACGGTATGAGCGTAGAGGAAATTGACGAGATAGTAGCGGACTTCGGCAAAGCTGTGCATTTGGCCATAAAAGCGGGATTTGATGCTGTAGAGATCCATGCGGGACACGGCTACCTCATCTCTCAGTTTCTCTCGCCCTACACCAACCATCGCAAGGATGAATATGGTGGTTCGCTGGAAAACAGGATGCGCTTTATGGAACGGGTAATGAAAGAGGTAATGGCAGCTGCAGATGATAAGGTAGCTGTATTTGTGAAGATAAATACCCGCGACGGCTTCAAGGGTGGAATGAAGATTGATGAGTGTATCAGTGTGGCACTGAAGCTTCAGGAGCTCGGAGCACACGCTCTGGTACTCAGCGGCGGATTTGTTAGCAGAATGCCTATGTATGTGATGGGTGGCCCATTTCCTGTCAAAGCAATAGCTCACTATATGCCCCTCAAGCAGTGGTGGCTCAAACTCGGAGTACGTCTATTCGGCCATATTGTGGCTCCCACAGTGCCATTTAAGGAGAATTATTTTCTGGAAGACTCCAAAAAGTTCCGCGAAGCTCTCAACATGCCGCTGGTCTATGTCGGAGGTGCGATTTCAAGGCGAGGTATTGATGAGATAATGGATGCCGGATTTGAAATGGTTCAGATAGCACGAGCCCTTATCAGGGATACCGACTTCGTCAAAAAACTTCGTGAAGAGAAAGATCATTGCAGTGCCTGCAAACAGGTTAATTTCTGTGTAGGAAGAATGTACTCCCTCTCCATGCAGTGTCACACCAAATGTAAAGATATCCCACCAGCAATCAAACGCGATTGTGAAAAGAGATATTCAAAATAACATTGATTATGAAACTTAAGAAATTACTGACATATGCAATAGCCATTGCTTGTGCCTTAACAATCTCATCCTGTCACGAGGATAATATCAATCCCGACAAACCGAACAACCCTAATAATGGTGAGCCCGATACTCCGTTTGTACCTTATGATAAGATAGAAGGGCGAAATGTGTGTGCTTATGTCACATACTGGGGTCTAAAAATCCCCGAGCCATCCATCATGACACACCTCAACTACGCTTTTGCAGAACTTTATGTAGTGGACGGAGAGTACAAGGGATTTAAACTCCAGGGGAATCAGTCTCGTTTCGAAACAATCGTAGCACTCAAAAAGGTAAACCCGGACCTGAAGATCTCGCTCTCTTTTTCCCATACCGTCTCAAACTCCGACAATAAACAGGGCGGCGGTTTTTCCAAAATGGCAAGCACTGATGAGGGACGTAAAAAGTTTGCGGAAGATTGTAAGGCTTTTCTGGAGAAATGGGGCATTGATGGTATTGATATCGACTGGGAATTTCCGGGCCTCTCCTGGAGCGGACACGCCTGCGACCCCTCTATAGATACTGAAAACCACGTATTGCTGATGAAACAGCTTCGTGAGACTCTTGGAGACAAATATATCCTTTCATATGCCGGATATGTCAAAGACAAAGTTGCAGTGACCGGAGGCTGGAGATATATTGACATCGCTGCCGTAGATCCCTATGTGGATTTTGTAAATATCATGACCTATGATATGGATGCTGCGCCCAACCACCACTCAGCGATCAAATCCCCAAAAGCCTATGTTGATTGTGAAAGAGCGCTGAGGGCATATCTTGATGCCGGTGTAAAACCCTCAAAACTGGTACTTGGCATACCATTTTATGGCCGTCGCTCATTTAGTACCGCACCCACCGCCATAAATTACGACAGAATCCTTTCTCTCGATCAAAATGTCTACAAGATTGATAATTTTGATGAGGCTGCCGGGGTCCCTTACGTAACACTCAAATCAAACAACAGCTTCTATTGCGGCTATGACAATGCAAAAAGCATCGCTCTCAAAGGAGAATGGCTCCATAGAAACGGAATGAAAGGCATAATGTATTGGCAGTACGATGGGGACGATGCGAGAGGTACACTCCGCAAAGCCTGTTGGCAGGCAGTAATGAAACCCTAGAGCGATCAACCCTGCATACTCAAAAGCCAAATATTGTAGGCAACAAAAGCTAGAACCAACAGCAACCCCTCGAAACGTGAAATCCGCACTTTTGTGGTGGCAAAAATCATCAACAGAAGTGCTGCTCCTGTCATTACGAGATAGTCCGTAAGCACAATATCCGGGCTGTGTAGTGGCCGGATCAACGAACTGGCTCCCAGTATTAGAGTAATATTGAAGATATTTGAGCCGATAACATTTCCAAGAGCCATCTGGGTATTCTTTTTCAAAGCTGCAGCAACAGATGCTGCCAACTCCGGAAGAGAAGTACCGCAAGCTATAAGGGTAATTGAAATATAGGCATCACTTACCCCAAAATTGCGGGCTATAACCACTGCTTGTTCTACAAAGAAGTGACACCCCAAGATCAGGACACTTAGTCCCACAATCGCTACTGTGATGCTGTACCATAGAGGTTTACGACTGGAAGCTTGCACCTCGATTTCACCTGATGAATCCTGACCTCCTTTGCTGAGAGTCATCCACATGAAAAACGTGAAAACCGCAAGTAATACTACGCCGTCTATTCTGGAAATAAGGGTTTCACCTTTGGTGAAAAAATCAAAAGCAATAAGGAGCAACAATACGCTGACTCCAAAACAAAAAGGAGCATCTCTTCGAATATTTTCCCTGCTTGTTGCTATAGGAAAAAGCATTGCAGTCACTCCAAGAATGCCAAGTACGTTGAAGATATTTGAGCCTACAACATTACCAAGAGCAACATCAGAATTACCGGAAACAGCCCCCTTAAGACTGACCAAAAGTTCGGGGAATGAGGTACCAAATCCCACTACAACTGCACCTATTACAAAGTCAGAGATTTTGAGACGGCGTGCAATAGCCGCGGAGGCACCCACAAAACGGTCAGCTCCGACGACTATTGCAAGCAACGATATTATAAGAATTATGTATTCCATCCGATGTTATGTTATTCAGACAAGATGAAGTATCTCCTCCACAGGCTTGGAGATCATTTCAGTAAAAGGGTAGTACTGGTAAGGGATATATTCTGAAAGTTGGCAAAACGCTTTGCCTGTCTTTTTATTGTAGAGGATGTCCAGTTTTATTGCTGAAGACTGGCTTGTGGTATCAGCAGTTATACTCTTGAGTGAGCCTTCTATGGCTTCTTTTAACTTGCTTTCCATTTCCCTGGAGAAGTAGAGGGTTTTGGAAGAAAATTTTTCACGGGTTTCGGTGTTTTTCCAGCCGGTTTTGAGTACTGCGAAGAGTACGATTCCCGTACAGGCGATAAAGAGGCCTGCGATATTAACTGATGCCGGCGTGGGAAGTGCCACAATTAAGACACCTCCTGCCAGGAGAACTGTAGCTATTATTATGTCTCTTGTAGATCTGGTTTTTACAAAATTATTGTCCATGTTCGTATTCTATTAAGGGTTGGATAAATATGATAAATAGTGGGAAGAACTCAAACGAGGTCATTCCCGAAATTACACTTAGGGTAATACATAAAATCCGTACCGCTAAATAATCAGAATACAATTTAAAATACGCCTTGCGACTGAATCCATAAGTGATGATGTAGCTAAAAATGTAATATTGTTCTCCCTGATAAAGCCGCAGGGACAGACTCGGCCATAAAGGAGTGTCGTATAGCGCTTGAAAGAATCTATTTGTCTCTTGTGGCCCGGAGAATTGTTTGCTGAGCCGGCTACCTGCTGAAAATGTATCCCCGGAACAGTAACAGCGTTTACGGGTAACATTAAATCACATCTACGATCCACTTCTGGTAGTGGCAATTTACCGGCTTGATCGGCGACAGTTGTAAAATCATCAGGTAAAAGGAATTGTCCGACCACAGCATATCCACTCTGCGCTGCAACACAAAGCAACAGAGAGGCAACCAACGCCAGCAATATTCTCCCAATCCATTTCATCTGTGCAAATATAGAAATAAAGATTCACTTTAAAGAGCATAACCTGAATTCAATTTAATCACGACAAATTTCATCAAGGACCTTTTCCAAAATATATTCATATATTTGCACTGCAGGTGAGACTTCCTATCGCTCTTTCGGGAGAGGAAAGTCCGGACAGCACAGAGCACTTCCCTGTGGAAAGCACAGACAGATGAAAGTTTGTGGAGCGCGTAACAGAAAAGAACCGCCCGCAAGGGCAAGGGTGAAAATGTGAGGTAAGAGCTCACAACCGTCGATGGTGACACCGGCGGGGTACGTACCGGAAGGCTGCAAGACCAAATATACCGGCAATCAAGGGTTGCTCGCCCGCTGCCGGGGGGTAGGTCGCGTTAGATAAATGATAGGAGCCTTTAAGATAATAGGGTACAGAATCCGGCTTATGTCTCACCTTTTTTGATAATTCCATTGCTATGAGATACATACTTTCACTCCTGGTGCTACTTTGCACCCTTACAACATCCTGCAGTCAGCCTCAACCGCAAGTGCGTTTTACTCCTGAAGACAAAGCATCTTTTGAGCGACTCCTTGAGCAAATGCTGCCCCACAAGGCACTACCGATGGATCAATTAGTGATCAAGACCGCTCTTCAAAAGCTCGGTACACCCTATGTTGCCGGTACTCTTGAAGAGGATCCCGAGATGTTAACAGTCTGTATGGAGAAGACCGACTGCATCCTGTTTGTTGAGATGTGTCTGGCATTTTCACTCAACCTAAAGGAGGAGAATCCCAGCTTCGACTCCTATTGCAACAATCTGCTAAAACTCCGCTATCGGGATGGAGTCGCAGGAGATTATTCCTCACGTATCCACTACACTTCGGAATGGATCAGGCAAGCCGCTGAAAGAGGTATTATGGAAGAAATTACATCTGAGATCGGAGGCATTGCCTGGGCACAGGAATTCTCCTTTATGAGCACACATACTGACTCCTACCGCCAACTAAGGGAAAATCCCTCTCTTATGGAGAAGATCCGCGCTGTAGAGGAATACCTCAACGGTTTCGAATACTACTACATCCCTAAGGATGAAATCGTTACGTGTGAACCTCTGATCCACGACGGAGATATCATCTGCTTCAATAGCACTGCAAAAGGGCTTGACATCGCGCACGTTGGTTACGCCTATTGGCAGGGAAGTCAACTGACCTTTATCCACGCCTCTTCGGTTGAAATGGAGGTGGTAATCAATAAAAAGCCGCTGACAGAGTATATCAGCGGCATTAAAAGCAATAACGGCATCAGGGTAGTAAGGCTCAAATAAGTCCTTCAATCCTAAACCATTGGTTACAGACTGTCACCGAAATCCTTTCTGAACTTCTCTACAAGTCTTGAAGGCCAGTCGGTGAGAGGCTCCAATTCTCCCATAAAGAATCTCAGTACAGGGGGCTCATAAGTAAACCTCAACCCACCGATAAGATGCCTGTTCTCATAGAGCCAGGTAAGGCGATCGAGTGCATACATGGTTTGTGAAAGAGTAAATACCCTACGGGGAAATGCAAGGCGCAGCAACTCGACATCTGCAGGAATCTCGTTACCCTTCTCATCTCTGACGCTTGAAACAGTACCGCGTTCCATACCCCTTACACCTGAAACTAGGAAAAATGCCGCTGCTAGTGCTCCTGCAGGATATTGATGCTGGGGGATATGTTCGCAGAATTTACCCGCATTTACGTGCGCTCCAAGTACACCTGCAGGAGTTACCATCGGAATTCCGGCCTTGACTGCATTGTTCACGAAGTATTTAATAAAATTGACACTCTGGCTGATCATCGTCTCATCAATGGTCTCATAGATTCCCACGGCCATCGCCTCAATCTCTCTGATTGACATTCCTCCGTAAGTGAGAAATCCCTCGAAAAGGGGAATCAGAGGTTCCATTGTCATATAAAGTTCCCTTACATTGGTGCAGATGCCGCCTCCGCGTGATGAGGTAAGTTTTCTTGCAGAGAAATAGACGAGATCTGAAAGTCCTGTCATCATCTTTACAATATCCGCCATCGTGTTTTCTTTCCATTTCTCTTCACGCTGCTTAACCAGGTATGCGTTTTCGCCTAGGAGACTGGCGTCAAGTACAAGCATTATGTTGTAGTGATCTGCCACCTTGCGCACATCCATCATATTTCTAATGGAAAAGGGCTGTCCGCCGATCAGGTTGGTCGAAGCCTCCATACGGATGAACGCGATATTCTCGGCTCCGTGCTCCTCAATTGCAGCCACCAGTTTCTCTATATCGATGTTGCCCTTGAAGGGATTGGAGGATTCAAGTTCGAGTGCTTCATCGTGAAGAAGTTCGATTACCCGACCGCCCACTTCCATTATATGTGCAAGTGTAGTGGTGAAATGGTAGTTGGTAAGCACTATCTGACCGGGTTTAATGAATGCCTTAGCTATGATATTCTCGCAAGCACGCCCCTGGTGAGCCGGGAGGAGATATTTCTTGCCAAGAACTTCCTTTACACCCTTTTGCAGGCGCGCAAATGACTCTGAACCCGCATAGGCGTCATCCGCCCTCATCATAGCTGCCAGCTGGTTGTCGCTCATAGCATTGGTACCACTGTCAGTGAGCATATCAAGAAAAACATCCTTTGTGGTCAGTTTAAAAGTATTGTAGCCCGCCTCTTTAATAGCATCACGACGGCGCTCTATGGGCACCAGATGGAGTTTTTGTACAATTCTTACTTTGTGGAGTTCCAGAGGAATCTCCTCGCCTGAGAAAAATTTAATGTTTGCCATAATTGTGTGTTTTTTATGTTTGTTATTGTCTTTTGATTTTTTCCAAAAAAAAACCCGCTCCAAAAGGACCGGGACATGCAACAGAAATTCGAATACAAAAGGGTACTATCCCCGGTCGGTGGAACGGCGGTAATAGTAGTAATAATAGTTATTTGTAAAGATTCTGTTCATCTCAAACGTGCACTCTTCTGCAGTGTTGCTGGCAAAGGTAAGTAAAATAACGTGAAGTTGTTCACCTAAAAGACTATTTCTTTAAAAAATTTGTATTTTTGCAGCCACAATAAAGCCTTTTTAGCTCAGTTGGTAGAGCGGCTCATTCGTAATGAGCAGGTCGCGGGTTCGAGTCCCGTGAAAGGCTCCAAGGACTTATCTCTAAGATTCATTATGAGAAGCAAATTTCAAAGAAACTTTTGGGTAGTTATTGTAATGGAGTTCTTCGAAAGAGGTGCTTATTACGGTGTATTATCGGTTTTATCGGTCTATCTGGTTGCAGGTGCTATGGATGGCGGCCTCGGTTTTTCGAGAATGCAGGCAGGTACCATTTTAGGTACTATCCAACCTCTGCTTTACTTTCTTCCGATAATTGCCGGAGGAATTGCTGACCGCTACGGCTACCGAAAAATCCTATTTTTCGCCTTTACGTGTATGATAGTGGGTTATGCGCTGACAGGTGTATTTACTAATTATGGTCTTGTATTTGCCTCACTTATCATTATGGCGATAGGTGCGGGCTTTTTTAAGCCGGTTATCAGCGGCACAATTGCCAAGTCAACGGATGAGACAAACTCTACCCTTGGTTTCGGTATATTCTACTGGTCTATCAATCTGGGTGCCTTCCTGTTTCCATTGTTCCTGGTTCCCAACCTCAAAGCGATGGGCTATGAATACATTTTCTACATGGCTGCGGTTGTGGGATTGATACTTCTGCTTATCAATACCTTTTTCTATAAAGAACCCATTTCTCTACGAGACCCTGATACTCCGCAAAAGAGCGTGGGCGAAACGCTTCTTGGGATCCTCACAGTACTCAAGGACTTCAAGTTTATAATCTTTATTCTGCTCTATTCGGGATTCTGGATCCTCTATTTCCAGATGTACGGTACTGTATTGTGGTATCTCAGGGATCATATGGATATGACTCCGGTTAATAATGCGGTGAACTCTTTTCTGGGACTTTTTATTGATAATCCCTCGTGGGTATTTGATACGGAGCATGTGACTGTAGTCAATGCAGGTGTCATCATCTGTCTTCAGCTCTTCGTTTCGAAGATTGTAGCCAGGACCCGTCCCCTTCCTACTATGATTACCGGTCTGGCGCTGGGTACGCTGGGTATGCTTATTTTGAGTATCTCTTCAAAACCCTGGGTATTCATTATCGGAATTATGGTCTTTACTATCGGTGAAATGACCACCCACCCCAAGTTCCTCTCCTACATAGGTATGATTTCCCCTCCCGACAAGAAAGCTCTATATATGGGTTATTCCTTCCTCTATGGAGTAATAGGCAGCTCCATCGGTTCTTTCCTCGGCTCTGCACTCTATGTAAAATTCGTGGATGAAATGGGCCGTCCCGGCCAATTATGGGCGCTTCTCTCCATCATCGGAGTTGTCAGTATCATCGGTCTGCTGATTTACAACAAAGTTGTAGTCAAGTCCAAAGCAACGGCATAAGAAGCAACAATAATCAAAAAAACAATCCCCTCAAAATCAAACGATTGAGAGGGGATTTATGTGCGGGCGAAGGGACTCGAACCCCCACGCCTTTCGGCACTAGATCCTAAGTCTAGCTTGGCTACCAGTTACAACACGCCCGCAAATGAGAGTTTAATGTAAGGCCTGCAAAAGTACTTAACTTTTTATATTTCTACAAAAAAAAGGGTGCGTTTGTATTCTTTTTGTAGAGAAAAGATTAAGTTTGTACTTTAATTACGAAATAGATTTATATTATGATTATAAAGAAATTGAAAACCATACTAACGGCAATTGTCGCGGTTACCCTCTATCTTACTCTTACAGCAGTTTCCTGCGATATTACACCCGGTAATGAAAATAAGGAGAATGAAGAAATAGAGGAACCCGAGCCCGAACCTGACGAGGGAGAAAAGGATAAACTCACCATTAACATCACTCCTCCGGCAGTGGATCCGACTGATCCTACCCTTGTGCCAAACAGTCAGACAGCTATACCCTCAGATGCTATTGTAATCACATTCAAGGATGGAAATGCTGAGATACATGATCCTGTAAAAACCATCGATATCACTAATAATAAAGGGCACATTGTCATCAAACCCCGAAGCGAAGGCAACTATTCCTATTACCTTCAGGGAATCACAGACAACGGTTCAGTTGAGATCCACGGTAAAAACCGTATAAAACTCACCTTAAACGGCACCGGTATTACCAATCCGAATGGAGCTGCTCTTTCCATTCTCACCGAAGAGGGTTGCTACATGAGAATTGAAGACAATACTTCCAACCGTCTTATTGACGGCACTAATACTACAAACACCGCAAAAGCTACTCTAATCTGTGAAGGACCTCTTGACATAGTCGGCAAAGGGACTTTGCAACTAAGGGGCAAAAAAGCAGATGCTATCCGCTGCGGTGGCTCCATCAATATTGACCAGACCACCATAATCATAAAAGAGGCAGCCGGACACTCCATACATTGCACTTCCGGAGATATAAAGATTGCAGGGGGACGCATAAGGACACTCTCATCGCAAAGCGGACTAAACGCAGCAGATGACGACAAAGGCTCTATCACCATCACCGGTGGCATTCACAGATTCTCAACCCTAGGGGACCAAGCCCCCGCCATCAAAGCCGCCGGAAGCCTTGCAATATCGAACAGGGACACCATCATCACAGACACCTACGGCGATGCATCCCACAGCATATACGTTTCTGACAAAACTTTAATAAACAATACCATCCTCTGTACCTACACACTAGGCTCTCAAACACCGGCCTGCATTTATGGCGAAGACGATATTGACATTACAGGAGGTAGTATCTCACATATAACCTCCAAAGGTTCCGGGATATTCTGCAAAGGCGACATTACCATTAATGGCGGTTCGATAAGCGCAATCAGCACTGAAGCAGGAGCAGCAATACTTAAAAGTGATGGCAGATTTAGCATCATTAACGGATCTATAGCCATCCATACTGAATCCTCCTATAACATGGCCATCTACTCCAAAGGGCCCATATCCATAAGAGGCGGTAAGGTAGAATTGACCTCATTCAACACATCCATGGGCACGGCATCCACGCTAGATATTAGTAGTGGCTTTGTTTACTGTTATAGTCTGGCCGGTTATGCAATGCACAGCGACGACGATATGACCTTCTCCGGAGGATTAATCCTTGCGCTGGGCACTGATGGAGCCGGTAAAGCACTGAATACCAAATCCTCAATACTGATGAAAGGGGGACGTTTGGTAGCAATGGGCGGAAAAAGCAGTATCCCTGATGAATCAGGCTCTACCCAGCAATCTGTGATTTACAACACCACGCTCTACGAACCTTCAATAGTAGCGGTTAAAAAAATATCCGGCAATTTCATAGCGGTATACAAGGCCACCAGAAGATACCAGCCAACTATCAGTTGCCTAATATCCGCTCCTGAAATTATTCCCAATACGACATACGAACTCTATCTCAAAGGTTCGGTTGCAGGCTCCGACCATTTTCACAACATCTATTACAACAACTTCAACTATACTATAGGATTTCTGGCAAAGACAGTGACAACAAATGGAGTTCCCGGCGGGGTCAATTATTTCTACGAATAAGAGCGTAACCTGACCATACTCCATCGATCACGTTCCCGACTCGAAACCATTTCAAGTGAATATTTGGATGCCTCTTCCAAGAGCATTGGGATGTCTTCGGTATAAAAACCGCTGATAAAGAGTTCACCACCCGGACGCAAAGATCTGGCATAGGTCTTCATATCCTCAAGAAGGATATTGCGGTTTATATTGGCTAAAATCAGGTCGTATTTCGAAGCCTGCAAAAGTGATGCGTCTCCGCAAAGCACGTGTATCATCTCCCCTACTCCATTTTCATAGGCATTCTCCTTTGCGGAATTGAAACAGATATGGTCGACATCTATTGCGTGAACAGGAGCTTTTGCTCCCATTTTTGCCGCCAGAATAGCTAAAATCCCTGTACCGCATCCCATATCCAGTACTTGGCGACCTTTTATTCCAGCACCAAGCTCCAGCAATCCCTCAATCATAAGATAAGTGGTCTGGTGGTGGCCTGTGCCAAAAGACATCTTAGGATCAATGGTGATGGTATATTTTGTTGAAGGCAGGTTTTTGTGGTGTGAAGCTTTGACAGTGCAGAGTCCATCGATCACGATTGGTTCAAAATTGGACTCCCAAAGTGCATTCCAGTTTTGATCCATAATGAGCTCCGTAGTATAGGAGACTCTGAACTCACCGGTAGCATAGGCGCTGAGAAGAGCCTTCAGAGCACTCTCTGAAAACGCTTCTTTAGGTATATATGCATGGAGAAAAGGCTCCTCGATGGAGAAACTTTCAAACCCAAGCTCCTCAACCTCCGCCAGCACTATCTCAGCCCTCTCTTCAATGAAGGGCTTTACCTCAATATGGACTACGATATAGTCCATAATCAATAGCTGGTAGCGATACCGATAAAGTCTTCTGCTTTAAGTGCAGCTCCCCCGATAAGTCCTCCATCTATATCTTTGCATGCAAAGAGCTCACGGGCATTTGAGGGTTTACAACTGCCCCCGTAAAGAATGGATGTGCCCTCTGCAATCTCGTTTCCAAATCTATCTGCAAGACATTTGCGGATAAAGGCGTGGATCTCCTGAGCCTGTTCTGAAGTGGCGGTCACACCTGTACCTATGGCCCATACCGGTTCATAGGCAATCACGATATTTTTCATTGACTCAGCAGTAAACTGAAACAGCACCTCCTGGATTTGAGCTCTCACCACATCAAAGTGTTTGCCGGCATTGCGCTCTTCGAGTTTTTCGCCTACGCAAAATATAGGGCTGATACCTGCTTCGAGCGCAAGACCAATCTTCTTTACCAGTTTCTCAGAGGTTTCAGCATAATATTCCCTTCTCTCTGAATGACCGAGGATGGTATAGGTGCAACCTGCATCTTTAAGCATCGAAACTGCTACCTCACCAGTATAGGCACCTTTTGGCTGGTCTGCGCAATTTTGCGCTGAAAGCGCTATTGAAGTTCCTTTGATAACCTCGGCTACTGTCACCAGATGAGTGAATGGAGGCGCTACTATAAGTTGCACATCTGAGGGCACTCTATCCAGAGCGGCAACAATCTCCTGTGCAAGAACTTTTCCTTCTGCAACTGTAGTGTTCATCTTCCAGTTGCCTGCTACGATTTTTTTTCTCATTGTATTAGTAATTCATTAAAAATTCCTTCATAAATGCATTAAGATCACCATCGAGGACGCCTTGTACATTGGAGGTCTCGTAATTGGTGCGAAGATCCTTAACCATCTTGTATGGATGAAGGACATAACTGCGAATCTGTGAACCCCATTCGATTTTCTTTTTCTGCCCCTCGAGCTCAGCCTGCTTTTCCTGGCGTTTCTTGAGTTCCATATCATAGAGATGGGATTTAAGGATACGCAGAGCGTTCTGACGGTTGTCCATCTGGGAGCGAGTCTCGGTATTCTCCACAACGATACCTGTAGGAATATGCTTTACACGAACTCCGGTCTCGACTTTATTCACATTCTGTCCACCGGCTCCGGAAGAGCGGTAGGTGTCCCACTCCAGATCGGATGGATTGATATCAATCTCTATGGTCTCATCGATCAAGGGGTAGACAAACACAGAGGAGAATGTGGTCTGACGTTTGCCCTGAGCATTAAACGGAGATATCCTCACAAGACGATGAACTCCTATCTCACTCTTCAGATAACCGAATGCATAGTCACCTTCAAACTCAATGGTAACCGACTTAATACCCGCCTCATCACCTTCCAGAAGATCAGATACATGTACTTTATAACCGTTGCGTTCACCCCAGCGGATATACATACGCATCAACATTGCTGACCAGTCATTGCTTTCGGTGCCACCTGCACCGGAATTGATCTTGAGAAATGCACCCAGATTATCGCCCTCTTCGCTGAGCATATTACGCAGTTCAAGTGCTTCAATTGCACTCTGCAGCGACTCGGCCGCAGCACAAATATCAACCGAAGCATCTTCACCAAACTCGAGGAGTATCTCAAGGTCGGCAATCTGCGACTCTATCTTATTGTAACTTTCAACCCAATAACGGAGTCCGGAAACCTCCTTTAGAAAAAGTTCAGCGGACTTGGGATCGTCCCAGAAATCGGGAGCGGTAGTTTTCAATTGTTTTGCCGAGAGTTCTTCACGCTTTGCAGCGATGTCAAAGAGACCTCCCCAACGCCATTACACGCTGTTTATATTCTTTAATCTGTTCTGTTGTTATCATATATCTCCACTATTTCGTCATAAGTATAACCGCGGCCCATGAGGTAACGCAGGAATTTGGCTTTGCGTACGTGAGGATCGCTTTCATTCTGCAATTGTCTGAGTTTCGCCAGAGCAAGCTTCTGAAGTTTTTTTTCCGCTGCAACGAAATCTATTTCAGAAAGCGCAGCTGTTATTACTGACTCATCTATACTTTTACGCTGCAAATCTACTCTTATTTTTACTTTTCCCCAACCTTGGAGCGAACTTTTGTCTCGCGCAAAGGCCTTTGCATACCTAACATCATCGATATAACCTTCGCTTACAAGCTGCTCTACCACCGATTCCGGCTCGGGAACTCCACAAGCGATCACTTTACGCAGTATATCGCTGCGACAACGTTCGCCACGGCTACAAAGCCGCCTCATCCTATTCAAAACCACATCTCTCTCCATAATAGATCAGAATGAATAACCCAGGCTCAGATAGGCTCCCAACCTGCGGGTGTAATTGGACCAGTGTAGATTGAAGGAAATCGGTCCTATCGGGGAGTTGTGGGAATAGCCCAGACGCACACCCACAATACCCGGTCCTGCAAAGAAATCTTTAATACCTTCACTATCCAAAGCATAACTGCCGGAAGCCAGTATATAGTGCGAACGCCCAATACGCAACCTTGCATCCAAAGAGGCGACGGTAAGGATATTTTTAAAGGCGTAGGTATAGTTAAATCCCATAAATGGAATCTGCTGCTCCATATATCTGCCCTCCTCATAGCCTCCCATCAAGTTCATAAATGCCACCGGAATATTGCCACCGATAAGCGTACGATTGTAAATAGTTGGAATCAGCGCCAATTCACTGAAAAGGGGAACGACAACAGAAAAATGCAGATTAGCTACGGAGAAGGGATATTCGTCAGGCTTAAGCCAGTTGAAATAGTGAGCAAAACCTGAATTCAGAACAAAGCCACTTGTTGGGAAATGCTCTCTGTCCATCCTGTCGAGTTTGAATTTAGCGTAAGCGCTGATAAAATTGGAGCGGCCGACATCGGGGTCATAAATCGAGGGCACCTCCGAAGCGGAGAGTACCGATCTAAAATTGAAGGAGTGGAATTTCATTCCAAGCGAAGTCTGACCGCTGACAAACCTCCTGGTCGAAAAATTAAGGTCTGCAATATGGTTATAGAATGAAATATTGTCAGCCCTGAGACCCTTGTTAAATATATTGAGATCTGACGTCCTGAAAGTATAGGAAGTGTTAAACTGCAAATTGGCCCGGAATGCATAGGAGTAGTCAGCCAAAAACATTGCATTGTAAGCCAGTTTGGCCGTTATAGATGCCTTGGAACCATACAGGGCCAGGTTATTTGCACTCACGTTGAGCATGACGGTGGCTACTTCCTCTGAATCAAATCTGAATCCGACTCCCAGCAAAGAACTGAGTCCCTTTACGAAATGTATCTCCAGATGATAGGGACTCTCTATACCTTTGAGCAGATAAGTCACCGACGAAAAAGATCCCGTATTGTAATACTTGGAGATCTCTTCATCGATATCTTGGCCGGTAACCACTGCTCCGGGCTGAAACTTGCTTTTTTTCAAGAGCCACTCTGCATCCCTTTGTGAAAGGCCCGTAAAAGAGACCTTACCTATGACTATGGAATCCTGGTCTATATGCACTGCCTTGGGATAAGTTTTCCGTAGCACAGGAGGACCTATAAGGGTTTTCTGTTCTTTCTGTTCCATCTCATCAAGATGTGCCTTGAGTCGTATCAGCTCTTTACTTTTCTCTCTGGCAGCCGTTTCGCCATTATCAATCAGGCTACGGAGACTCGGTATGTCAAAACTCATCGTGGAGAAGCCTTTGACACTGGGAGCAATAACAATATCAGTCATATCTATGGCCTCCTCAGTCTTTTCCTCCATATATAGAGCTAGAAGTTCGTTTATCATATCCCCGATATTGTCAATATCTGAGCTTTGGCTGTCATCAAAACCCAACTTGACACCTATTATGATATCCGCCCCCATCTCTTTGGCTACATCAACCGGATAATTATTGAGCATTCCACCATCCACCAGCACCATATCGTTCATTCTCACCGGAGCAAAAAAACCGGGGATAGCCATTGATGCCCTTATTGCATCCACAAAATAACCGCTACGGAAAACAACCTCCTGTTTGCTAACCAGGTCTACTGCCACGCAAGCAAACGGGATGGGCATATTGTCAAAATCAATAGAATCCTGATATCCTACGGAATATTTTGTAAAGAGATTGTAAACATTCTGACCGCTAACATAATACATCGGAATATTAGAGAGGAACGACGTTTCCTGCTGCCCCCGAAGAGGCGGAGGGCCAATTATATCGCGATCGCGCGATAACGATCTCTTTTCAGCCTTATCACCTCTATCCCTTCTAAAAGAAAACGGGATTTTGAGTACGTAGCGATCATCATATTTTTTGGCCTCAAAGGAAACCTGCTTGCGGGGAACCTTGTCGCTCATCACAAAATCCCAGTCCTGCGCCATCACAAGGGAATCCAACTCACTGGCAGAATAACCTATAGCGTAGAGTCCTCCCACGATAGCACCCATACTGGTACCCGCAATATAATCGATAGGGATATCATACTCTTCAAGCACCTTGAGCACTCCCACATGCGCTGCTCCCTTTGCTCCACCTCCACACAGAACTACTCCTACCTTCGGTCTTTGACCGAAAGCACTGATGCAGATCATAAGAAGAAATATTATCAATATCGACCGTTTCATACAAATTATATCTTTATGGTTTCGCCTCTCCCGCCAGAAGTCCGCAAGCCGCCATTATATCCTCACCGCGTGAGGCACGCAGGGTAGTAACGATGCCGGCATTATTGAGACGCGCCTTGAAATCATCTATCCTCGTACGCGGAGAGCTTTGCAGAGATGAGCCGGGTATAGAGTGGAATCTGATAAGATTGATACGGCACTCAAGCCCTGAAAGCAATCTTATCAGAGCATCGGCATGGCGTTTAGTATCGTTGACTCCTGAAAACATTATATACTCAAAACTCACCCTACGCTGACCGGTAAAGTCATAACTGCGGATAAGCGAAATTACATCCTCCAGCTTAAATACCTTCTGCACCGGCATCAGTGCAGCTCGCTCTTCGTCGAAAGGAGTATGCAAACTCACTGCCAAATGGCACTTGAAGTCATCCAGAAAACTCTTGAGATTTGGCAACACTCCCACTGTTGAGAGAGTAATACGTTTTGGACTCCAGCCGAAACCCCAGTCGGAAGTAAGTATCTGAAGAACCTTCGACACCTCTTCCCAGTTATCCAGCGGTTCGCCCATCCCCATGAAGACCGCATTGGTAAGCTCCTGCGCCTCATCTATATTCATAAACTGGGAAATAATCTCAGCTGCGGTGAGCTGGCCGTGGTACCTCGATCGACCAGTCATACAGAAGGAGCAATTCATCCTGCAGCCAACCTGAGAAGAGACGCAAATGGTGGCTCTTCCCATTTCCCTATCATGATCATCGTCATATTCCGGTATCATTACCGTTTCGATGTATCTACCTGCAATTGAGGTGGGAAAAATATATTTTTTGGTACCATCCGAGGAGATGAATTTTTCGATATAAGTCGTGTGACCTATTTGATAGCGCTTTTCTAGAGCCGTACGGGCCGAATTGGAAAGATTTGTCATGCCGGATATTTCTCTGATGCCTTTGGCATAAAGCCAGTCTGCTATCTGTCTGGCCGCAAATCTAGGCAGCGAGAGGTCTGCTGCGACCTCTTGGAGCTGTAATAACGACATTCCCAGCAACTTAGGTTTCATCTTTCGCAAATTTCGTTTTCCCGCCGCAAATTTAATACAAAAAGAGTGTTTTCACATAAAAATGGAGTATATTTGTGGCAGGAATAAGCAGATTTATTGCAGCTATTAACTAACATTCAAAAACAAAGATTATGGCAAAAGGAAAAGAAGAACCCGGACAGACAACTGCAGGGAAGAATCTGGAGAAGCTCAAAGCCCTCCAGGCGACTATTGACAAGATTGAGAAGGATTTCGGAAAGGGGACGATCATGAAGATGGGAGATCAGCCGAGTTTCGAAGTTTCTATTATTCCTACCGGTTCCATTGCCCTAGACAACGCCCTTGGTATTGGGGGATATCCTCGCGGCAGGGTAATCGAGATTTATGGTCCTGAGGCGAGTGGAAAGACAACTCTCGCCATCCACGCGATTGCAGAGGCCCAGAAAGCCGGCGGAATAGCAGCCATCATTGATGCCGAGCATGCATTTGACCGCACTTATGCGATCAATCTCGGTGTCGATATCGACACGCTTTTGATATCACAGCCCGACAACGGAGAGCAGGCACTCGAAATTGCCGACAACCTCATCCGTTCCGGTGCCATTGACATCGTGGTCATAGATTCCGTCGCCGCCCTCACACCCAAGGCTGAGATCGAAGGCGATATGGGCGACAACAAGGTAGGCCTACAAGCCCGCTTGATGAGTCAGGCACTCCGCAAACTCACAGCCAATATTGCCAAGACCAATACCTGCTGTATTTTCATCAACCAGCTTCGCGAAAAGATAGGCATCATGTTCGGCAATCCGGAGACTACCACAGGTGGAAACGCACTCAAATTCTACGCTTCGGTACGTGTTGACGTCCGCAAAATCACACAGATCAAAGATGGCGAAGAGGCCACAGGCAATCGCACACGCGCAAGGATTGTCAAAAACAAATTGGCTCCCCCCTTTCGCAAGGCGGAGTTTGACATCGTATTCGGAGAGGGCATCTCCCGTGTTGGCGAGATAGTTGACCTCGGTGTAGATTTCGATATAATCAAAAAGAGCGGATCGTGGTTCAGTTATGGCGACCAGCGTCTTGCACAGGGACGTGATGCGGTAAAACGCCTCCTTCAGGACAATCCCGAACTATGTGAAGAGATCGAAATCAAGATCAGGGAAAAACTCAAAGAAGTAAAAGATTAATTGAATACTTGATGGGAAAGATTATTTTGACAGGAGACCGCCCTACAGGTCGTCTCCATATAGGACACTATGTAGGTTCGCTCCGTCGCAGGGTAGAGCTTCAAAACTCCGGCGAATATGAGAAGATATTCATAATGATTGCAGATGCTCAGGCCCTCACGGACAATGCGGACAATCCCGATAAAATACGCGAAAACATCATAGAAGTAGCCCTTGATTATATGTCAGCAGGACTTGACCCCGAAAAGTCGGTCCTCTTCATACAGTCACAAATTAGCGAGCTTACCGAGCTCACATTCTACTATATGAATCTTGTGACGGTACAGCGTCTCCAGCGCAACCCTACTGTGAAACAAGAGATACATTTCCGCGGCTATAGCGATAATGCCGAAGAGGCAGACAACAAGGCGGGGATTCCGGTCGGTTTTTTCTGCTATCCCATCAGTCAGGCTTCCGATATTACTGCATTTAAAGCCAACATTGTGCCCGTAGGTGAAGACCAGATACCGATGATCGAGCAGGCACGCGAGATCGTGCGCAAGTTCAACTCCACCTATGGGGAGACTCTCGTGGAGCCACAAGCGCTTCTGCCGAATAATTCCGCCTGTATGCGCCTTCCTGGCACAGACGGCAAGGCCAAGATGAGCAAATCATTGGGCAACTGTATTTATCTCGCGGATTCCGCAGAAGAGGTATGGGAAAAGGTCAGGGGAATGTACACGGATCCTCTGCATATTCAGGTGTCGGATCCAGGCCACGTAGAGGGCAATACCGTGTTCACCTATCTGGATGCTTTCTGCAAGGATGAGCATTTCGAGAAGTTTGGTGACTGTTTTCATGGACGCAAGGTGAACTTTGATTTTCACAATCTGGAAGAGGTCAAGGAGCAGTACCGTAAAGGAGGCCTTGGAGATATGATGATTAAGACATTCCTCAACGCTGTGCTCAATGATGTTCTGGAACCGATAAGACAGCGCCGTAAAGAGCTTGAGCAGAACATTCCCTATGTTTACGAAGTGCTCAAAAAAGGCTCCGAAACAGCGCGTGCCGCAGCAGCAGAAACACTTGCAGATGTCAAACGCGCAATGCGGATCAATTATTTTGAAGACAAAGAGTTGATAGCAACTCAGGCTGAGAAATATCGTTTATAGTATCGAGTTCTGAGTTAGAAGTAAATTTAAAGTCCTGAGTTAATAGTAATTAGCCCAGGACTTTTTCTTTATACTCAATACTAATAATTAGCTTATGCAAGAGCCATTGAGCAGTTTCTCTTCCGGAGAGACGATGCGCATTTTGCCATCTTCCTGCTTGGCCATAAGGATCATTCCTTTTGACTCGATACCGCGGATCTTGCGGGGTTGCAGGTTGGCGAGGATACAGATTTGTTTGCCGACCATCTCTTCGGGAGTATAGTATTCCGCGATACCTGATACAATAGTGCGGGTGTCAAGACCGGTATCGATGGTTAGTTTGAGAAGTTTATCGGTTTTGGGCACTCTTTCGGCCTCAAGAACAGTGGCAGTGCGAATATCCATTGCCTGGAATTCATCAAAAGTGCATTCTGCCTTAGCCGGAGCAATCACGGGCTCTTCCTGAGCAGCTTTTTCTGCGGCAGCTGCTTCATTTGCAACCTTGGTTGCATTTAATTTTGCTATCTGATCTTCAACCTGCTCGTCCTCTATCTTGGCAAATAGCAACTCCGCGGGATTGAGTTTATGACCTACGGGAAGAAGTCCGTCTTTTCCAAGATCTTCCCATACCGGAGTTGAACCAAGAGATGCCACATTGAGAATATGGTTTAGCTTTTCAACCGAAAAAGGAAGGAAAGGTGCGAAAGCAATCGTCAGATTTGCACAGATCTGGAGCGATACATTGAGAATGGAGGCGGTACGATCAAGATCGTTTTTGGCCACCTTCCAGGGTTCTGTGTCAGCAAGATATTTGTTTCCCAAACGGGCAAGATTCATAGCTTCCTTAAGCGCTTCGCGGAATTTGTAATGTTCGAGATTATCCTCGATTGCTTTACGGATATCCGGGATCTGAGATAGAGTTTCCCTATCTATCTGCTCAGGTTTTGCATTTGACGGCACCTCACCATTGAAATATTTGTGTGTCAGCACGACGGCACGATTGACGAAATTGCCGAAAATGGCCACCAATTCGCTATTATTGCGTGTCTGAAATTCCTTCCAGGTAAAATCATTGTCCTTGGTCTCCGGAGCATTGGCACAAAGCGCATAACGCAACACATCCTGCTGTCCGGGGAAATCCTCGAGATATTCGTGGAGCCATACAGCCCAGTTTTGAGAGGTGGATATCTTCTCACCTTCAAGATTTAGAAACTCATTGGCGGGGACATTATCCGGAAGGATATAACCGTCACCGTATGCCTTGAGCATTGAGGGAAAGACAATGCAATGGAATACTATATTGTCTTTGCCTATAAAATGCACAAGTTTGGTTTCCTTACTTTTCCACCATTTCTCCCATTCATCGGGAAGAAATTCTATGGTATTGGAAATATATCCGATAGGGGCATCAAACCAGACATAGAGCACCTTACCTTCGGCTCCTTCCACAGGGACGGGTACACCCCAGTCGAGGTCACGGCTCACGGCACGCGGTTGAAGACCTCCATCCAACCAGGATTTGCATTGTCCGTAAACATTGCTCTTCCACTCTTTATGACCTTCGAGGATCCAATCCTTGAGCCATGGCTCATATTCGTCCAGCGGAAGATACCAGTGCTTTGTCATCTTCTTAACCGGTTTGGCACCGCTGATGGCCGAATGGGGGTCGATCAATTCATCCGGGCTTAGAGTGCTTCCACATTTCTCGCACTGGTCACCATAGGCTCCCTCAGCACCGCATTTTGAGCAGGTACCCACTATATATCTGTCCGCAAGGAAACATTTGGCCTCCTCATCATAATACTGTTCACTCTCCCTCTCCACAAACTTGCCCTCATTATAGAGTTTCTTAAAAAATTCAGAGGCAGTTTTATGGTGGATCTCTGAACTTGTACGGGAATATATGTCAAACTTGATACCGAAATCGGCAAAAGACTTTTTGATGATGCCGTGGTATTTGTCAACAATATCCTGGGGAGTGCAACCCTCCTTTCTAGCCTTAATGGTGATTGGAACTCCGTGCTCATCGGAACCGCATACAAAGAGAGTCTCCCTGCCGCGCATACGAAGGTACCTCACATATATGTCTGCGGGAACATAGACACCCGCAAGATGACCAATATGTATTGGGCCGTTAGCATAAGGCAAAGCACAGGTTACGAGATTTCTTTTGTAATTGGTATTCATCGTCTTGAAATTTTTAAAATTGAGCTGCAAATTTAGTTAAATATTTACAATCAGAGGCGGTTGAGCTCTCTGGCGAAGCGATTTTTCACCTGATTGAACATTTGGAGCTGCATCATCAGGGCTTTCTGGCGTTCTAAATCACCATTTTTTTCAGCATCTGCTATCTCCTTGGTAAGGTCTATACAGGCCTGTTCGGTAATACGCAGTTTGTAGAGAATCATAGATTTTGGTACAGTAACGCCGAGGATTGTCTCTTCGGGAGCAATAGCCTTGCGGTACTCTTTAACAGTTAATGGATGAGTCTCCATGAGCAAGCCCAGTACAGTTTCGCGAAGTGCATCATTCTTGTTAACAGATAAAAAGCGCACAACCTGCTTCTGTTGCTCCTCATAATCCTCACCTTTTGCAAGTGTACCATAGAGAGAATAAAACTCCTCGTAAATCGAGCGATAGAGAGGATTTTCAAGTTCTAGTTCATCCTCACTGAGAGCAGAACGGATATAGTCCGCAACCGTCACCCCTTCCCTCTTCTGCGCACCATAAAGCATATCCTCTACAAAATGGATCGGATAGCAACCGAATTTGACCAGATAATAGACAAGCTCACGCTCGGAAACATCCATAGGAGTATTACTACTGTAAACATCCCCGATCAATAGTTCCCCTGCCGGCTCATAATACTCTTCAGATGGGGGCGGTGGCTGCTGCTCATAAACCGGCCTAAGTTGCTCAGATGAGGCCTCAGCCGCCTTACGCTGCTCCAGACGCTGCTTCTCTTCTCGCCGCTTCCGACGCAGGGAAGAAATCTCCTTAAAAAGCATCTCCGGCTTCTGGTCATATTTTTTTGAGAGATTATCCACATATAGGTTCCTCAGGACCGGATCCGAGACATAAGCAACAGTCTCTATCACATCCCTTATAGCCCTGGATTTGCGAACAGGATCGCGCTCACTATCTACCAGCAGCCTGCATTTATAGAAAATACAATCCTCCTCGTTATTTGCGATGAAATCCCTTATCTCATCTCCCGTATGAGCCATTGCAAAACTGTCCGGATCTTCGCCTTCAGGCAATAGCAGCACCCGAACATTCATACCCTCTTCCAAAAGGAGATTGATATTTTTGAGAGAAGCGTTGATTCCTGCCTCATCATTGTCATATATAATCGTCACATCGGGCGAGAAGCGCTTCATAAGGCGAATCTGACCTGCCGTAAGTGCAGTACCACAAGGTGCCACCACATTTGTGATTCCTGCCTGATGCATAGAAATTACATCGGTGTATCCCTCCACCAAATAGCACTTTTTATCCCTGGCAATGGCAGATTTGGCAAAGAAGATACCATATACGGCATCACTCTTTTTGTATATTTCGCTGTTTTCGCTATTTACATATTTGGGAACATTCTTATCCTTTTTAAGGGTACGGCCGCCGAAAGCTATCACCCTGCCGCTTATAGAATGGATGGGAAACATCACCCTGTCATAAAATCTGTCGCTCACCTGACCGTTTTCTCTGGTAACGCAGAGAGTTGCTCCGATCAGATATTCCTCCTTATATCCCTCTTTACGGGCAGCGTCAATAAGGGTGTCAGGATGGTGCGAAGCAAAGCCAAGGCCGAATTTTCGGATGATATCATCATTATATCCTCTCTGCCTGAAATAAGAGAGCCCTACAGTCCTTCCGAAATCGTTGTCCCAGAGCAAATTATGGTAGAATTTCTGTGCAAAATCACTAACTACAAGGAGGTTATCATAGCGCTGGTTACGGGCTACCTCTTCCGGAGTAAGTTCCTTTTCCACCACCTCTATATTGTACTTTGCCGCAAGATAGCGTAGTGCCTCCGGATAGCTCATGTGCTCATGTTCCATCACGAATGAGAGAGCGTTGCCTCCCTTTCCGCAGGAAAAGCATTTAAAGAGGTTTTTGGCTGAAGAGACCGCCATTGAAGGATTTCTGTCAGGATGAAATGGACAGAGACCCCACCAATTGGAGCCTTTTCGTCTCAGGGAGACAAAATCGCCTATTACCTCCTCGATCTTTATAGCGTCGAAGATTCTGTTTATGGTATCTCTGTCAATCATATAAGTTATCTACCAAGTATTCTGAGTTCCTCTTTGGTATAAAGCAGCTTATCGAGTATAGGTGAGAGCCACTCCGAGTCTCTGAAGTAATAGATCAGCAGAGCCACTACTATCACCAGAGCAATAATTGTCACAATCACCCAAAGTCCCACACGTTTTTTGAAGGGTTCGAATACAAGATCAGAAGAGTCTTGTTCGTGTCCGAATTTAGGATCAGATAATGTTTCCGAAGCTGGTTCTGCGTCAGGCTCCGGTACAGGCTCCATTTCCGGTTCAGATTCTTTTTCTGCCTCAGGCTCCCCAACAAATTCGTTGTCTTCAATCGCTTCTGGGTCTATTACTGCAACCTCAACGGGCTCTGACTCTGTTTGAGGCTTTGATTCGAGTTCTTGTTCGGTTTGAGTTTCAATATCAGATTCTGCTAAAGGCTCTTGTTCAACCTCTGTCTCAGATTCTTTCTCAGTCTCTGGTGGAGCCACCGGTACAAATTCCGGATCCGGAACTTTGACGGAGACCGGTGTAAGACCTATACCATCGGGATAGATATCCAGATCTTCGTCTGCGACGAAAAAATACTCATTGTTGGACGTAGCGTGCATACGACCTAACGATGGCATATCTATAACTTTTTCACTCTCCAGATTTGAGATAAAGCCTTTTATGAAATTATCATACTTCTCGACTACCTCTGCAGTGGGTAAACCTGAAAGTTCTTCCAACTTGTTAAGAAAAAGATCCTTTTCAGCAGCCGTGACTTCATCTTTTTTACTAAAAGACATCCGTCTGTAAGGAGGATTAATCATAGTCCTGCGATCTGAGAAACTTGCAGGCATCATTTCGGCCACAAAATGACCTACTTCGGGCACACCTACCCTGTCATTCTCCAGGATAAGTTCCTTAATTGTTCGTGAGAAAATTGATACGTCCATAGCTTACAAAGTTAGTAACAATCGGTGATAAAAAAAACCGATCTTCTCGATCGGTTTCATTGCATTCTACTTCATGTTCCCCAAAAAACTTTTTATACCTCGCACCCTGAACCTACTACCCCGCATCACGCAACCCGTAATCCGCACCAAAACAATCTCAATTTCCACCCGACTTATTTGCAATTCTGCTTACACTTCTATAAATCAAGTCGATAGTTGATCTTTCTACCGGACTGCGATCACAGTCGTAAATAAAGGCCTTAAGGATAGAAGACTGACTTTCAGAGAGTTTATTATCATAATGAAATGATATGACGGCACCCAGCAAATATGGATAGAAAGCAGTATGGAAACTGTATGTCCCTGTCTGGTCAAGAGTAATTTCATCAATTTTATCGAGGACCGATTTGCTAAGTTCAACGACCTGCGCAGAGGTAAAGCATTCGTTGTCAACAGCCGAGGCCAAAACAAGAGAAAAAGAAGAAATCCCTCCTACGATACTCCCCTGTTTTCTATACTCCTTACTCTCCAATATAACGACAAAAGTGTCACTCCCATCACTGTATTTCACCTCTTTGTAGAGACGCAACATTTCTATCGGAGCATCTTTGCGATTATGAAGTTCACGATATCCGTTGAAAATGGTCATAACATTATGAATTCCATCCAGAAAAGAAAAGGATGGACCGCTATATGCTATTACATTTCCGTTATATGGATAAATATAGCAGCATCGTACAAGGTTTTGGGTTGACATTGCAGAGAGCAAACGATTATCGATCTGACACATTGCATATAACTCACTCGCACTCTTAGCCTCAAACCTATGCTCCCACCAATAGTAGAATGTACAGCCTTCCCCACTCAGCCCCTCTCCACTTTTTTTCATCTCCCATGCCGGATACTCGAGCCAGTTTTTTTCGAAATCGGTAAATAACGCCTCAAGGCCGGATGGGGTCTCTTTGTTTTCTTCGGGCTCGCAGCTTACAGCGCAGGCCATTGCTGCAACCGAAAAGATTAAGGTAAAGGCTCTCGTTAAAACATTCCTCATGATTGGCATGCTATAGCTTAATTATTACAAATATAGAGAAATATTTTAAAGTTTTAAGTTCTAAGTGTGTAGTATGTAGTGTTGCGAGGTGCGAGATATGGAAATTCGGAGCGAAGCGACCACGCAGCGCTTCTGCGCTGCTTTGGTTCCCCAAGGGAACCATTAAAAGGAGGGGTAGAAAAGGAGCGAAGCGACTGGCACTAAAAAGGAGAGCAATTATGCTCTCCTTTTTAGTGCCCGGAACAGGGGTCGAACCTGCACAGCCTTGCGGCCACTAGTCCCTGAAACTAGCGCGTCTACCAATTCCGCCATCCGGGCTTTATACGTTTCAGGCTGCAAATATAATCAAATCCGCCAAATCCACTACCAATATTTCATTTTTTACAATTATTACAACATTTCGAAATAATTATTTTGGTGATCAAAGAAAAATGTTCTACATTTGCAGTCCCAAAACACTCCTCAATAGCTCAGTTGGTTAGAGCACCTGACTGTTAATCAGGGGGTCCTAGGTTCAAGTCCTAGTTGAGGAGCAAGGCAAAAACAGGAGGCCGGCGATTGCCGGCCTCCTTCGTATTTGATATTTCTCATACGGAAAACAGGAAAATGCTATTTGGCTATAAATGCAAGAATCTCACCTTTTACTACTTTATCGCCGTGATTGGCACACACCATCACGATTTTGCCGTCAAAGTTGGCTTTAATCTCCTCAAGGCCATAGAAAGTTTGAACAAAGCATACGGGCTGACCTGTCTCCACTTTGTCTCCTATATTGGGGTTTGAAGAGGCTTGAGCCACATCATACTGCCAGATAAGCTGTCCATTGACTGTTGCTTGTACAGGCACAGCAGTAGGGAATTTCTCAAGAATTTTTTCAACGTCAAACTTGGGTATTTCGACAACCGGACGGGTAACGATAATAGGAGCACCCACTTTAGCTCTTGCAGACTCAAGATCTCTCTCGAAACGCTCTTTGGCTATGCCGCTTTTATAGTCACGATACTGTCTCTCATGCATTGCAAACTGGAAGAGTTCTTCGTCATCCTGACCGCGGTCCCAACCCTCTTCTTCCATCATCTTCTCAAACATAGGTAGTTCATCGGGGAACTCATCCTGAGGATTGCCGGTATAGAATTCGAGACCCTTCTCTTTCACGATCTCAACAATTTCAGGCGCAAGCTCTCCCGGAAGGGTACCGGTCTTACCCAGAATCATATTCATAGTATCCTTATCGATGGTCTTCCACCTGGGCTCACCCTTGAGGGTGTGCATGAGGTTCATCAGAGCAGTATTCTTTACATACTGGCTGAAAGGAGTAACCAATGGAGGATAACCCAAACGTGGCCATACATACTCAACCTCCTGGAATAGAGCTACTGTGAGTTCGTCGAGGGTAGCCTCTTTCTTGCCCTGATTTTTAAGAGACATGTTGATGGCACCAAGGAAGCCCTGGAGGTCGGCCATCATGGATCCCATCATACCACCGGGCAGCCCGCAACCTACGAGGAGTGACGAGCTTTGGTAGTTGGTAGGCTCAATGAAGTATCCGAGAAAATCGTCAATAAAGGTCTGGGTGAGATGGCGTGCTTCCATGTAGGCATCCATATTGATATCCTTAACCAGGAATCCGGCATCTTTGAGCATCGCCTGAATGGTGATTACATCAGGATGAATCTTACCCCATGAAAGTGGCTCCATAGCCACGTCAATATACTCTGCACCGGCACGTGCAACTTCCAGCATAGAAGCCACAGAAAAGCCGGGGCCGGAGTGGCCGTGATATTGCACTAAAATTTTAGGGTATTTTTTCTTAATCTCTGAAACCAGACGGCCAAGAAATACGGGACGGCCAACACCTGCCATATCCTTCAGACAAATCTCATCACAACCGTATTCCACCACCTTGTCAACTACACCCATATAATATTCAACAGTATGTACTGGTGAATAGGTGATACTCAAGGCTACTTGCGAAATCATACCGGCCTTCTTTGCACCCAGAACTGACCCCTTGAGGTTACGATGGTCGTTAAGACCACAGAAAGAACGGGCAATATTGGTGCCCTGTTTTACCTTCACCTTATACATAAGCTCACGCACATCATTGGGCACCGGATTCATACGCAGGGCGTTTAGCCCTCTCTCAAGCATATGAGTCTGAATACCCGCTTTGTTGAAGGGGGCTGACCATTCGCGTACTGCGCGGTTTGGGTTTTCACCGAATAGGAGGTTTACCTGCTCAAAAGCACCGCCATTAGTCTCTATACGGTCAAAACACCCCATGTCAATGATAACGGGAGCGATTTGATTCAACTGGTCAACCTTGGGAACATACTTTCCTGCAGATTGCCACATATCTCTGTATAACAAAGAGAATTTGATTTCACGAGCCATATTATAATATTGATTTTAAATAATAATAACCAAATAAATTGCGATTTTTAAATAACTACGAATTTAATCATTATTTTTCTAATTCACACTTTCCGAAGCAAAAATCACAACTTTTTATATCTTTGCCCAACAATTCAAAAGGATATGGACAACTTCAATCTCTATTTTGAAATATTCGCTGCAGCGATGGGCATCACATATGTCACCCTGGAAGTGTTACAAAAGCGTTCTATGTGGGTGATGCTTTTTATTACATCGATATGCTATGGAATAGTATATTTCATCACCGGACTTTATGCCATGATGGCACTGCAGTTTTACTACATATATATGGCCATCAGCACCTTTATCGTATGGGGTAAAAGCTCCCGTGCGGGGATAAAGGAAGAACAGAGTGGAACCGGTATCGAGATACGCAAACTCAATCCTCGTGTTGCCCTGGCAAGCATCGGCGTCAGTGCAATTGCTTTCATAGCACTCGGATTCATATTCGGACTGACGGACAATCCCCGCCCCTGGGTGGATTCGGCTGCCGCAGTGCTAAGCATGCTCGCCACTTATTGGCTTTCGAAGAAATACATTGAGCAATGGTATGTATGGCTTGTATGCAATGCCATTTCTATCTGGCTCTATATTACGCAAGGAATGTGGCCGACAATGATTCTATATGTAGCCTACACTATAATGTCTATAATAGGCCTGATTTTGTGGAACAAGAAAGGAGTAAGGATTTCGGATTAAAATAAAATGGGAAAAGGATTAATTACAATATTGCTGCTGATAATATCCAACAGCTTTATGACTCTGGCCTGGTATGGTCACCTCAAATTTGGTAGCGGCAGTAAGCTGGTCTCCAACTGGGGACTCTTTGGAGTTATACTTCTGAGCTGGCTAATTGCATTTTTTGAATATTGCGCCCAGGTACCTGCCAATAGAATAGGTTTCCAGGGCACAGGAGGCCCCTTTTCTCTAATGCAACTCAAAGTTATCCAGGAGGTCATTACCCTTGTAATATTTGTAATATTCGCAACTATTTTCTTCAAGAACGAAACCTTGAAATCCAACCACCTGATTGCATTTATATTCCTGATACTGGCCGTCTATTTCGTCTTCAAGAAATGACATATTGCCTCTCTTGACTATTTTCGTTATTTTTGTCTTATAAAGAGAAACAATATGAGACGATTAATTGCATTCGCGATTTCTATCGCGACCCTATCTATTTCATTTTCCGCGGAAGCGGCAAAAGAGAAAAAAGTGACACTTAACTCCCCTGACGATCGCACAATTATCACTATCACAATCGGTGAACAGATAAAATGGTCGGTGGAGCACGAAGGCATTGAGGTCATCGCACCTTCAACCATTTCGATGGAAATCGAAAGCGCTGATGGCAGTAAAACCTTCATCTGGGGCGATGGCAGCAGACTAAAAAAAGTGAGCCGCACTACATTCGAACGCACAATCGCCTCACCGATATATAAGAGTTCAAGCGTACGGGAGCACTACAACCAGATGGAGCTCACCTTCCGCCAGGACTTCGGAATCATCTTTCGGGCTTATGACGACGGAGTAGCCTACCGCTTCTACGGGAATAAACTCAAAGAGGGTGATAAGGTAAAGGCAGAACTTGCAGAGTTCAATTTTGGGAAAGACCATAATGCATATATCCCCTACAGCACCGGCAATCCCAACTCCTATCAGACATCTTTTGAAAACAGATACGAAGTAACACCTCTCAGCAACTTCAATGATGATAAAATCGCTTTTTCACCGCTACTGGTATGCCTCGATGGCGATTCTAAAGCTGTAATCACCGAATCGGATCTTGAGAGTTATCCAGGGATGTTCCTTGAAAAAAGCGGAGAGCACTCACTCAGGGGTCGCTTTGCCCCCTTTCCCTCAGCAATAGAGGTGCATCCTACCAGATGTCAGGAGCGTCCTACTGCTTATAGTGAGAATCTGGCAATAATCCGCAGCAATAGCAGCAAAAAGGCTCCGAGGTATTTCCCCTGGAGGGTGATTGCAATTTCTGACAAGGACATAGAACTTCCGGAAAATCACTTGGTATGGCTGCTTGCCTCTGAGAGTCGTATAGGGGATCTTTCCTGGATCAAGCCCGGTAAGGTGGCCTGGGATTGGTGGAATAATTGGGGAGTGACCGGAGTGGACTTCGAGGTGGGGATCAACACCGCTACCTACAAGCACTATATAGACTTCGCCTCTGCCAACGGCATTGAGTATGTTATACTGGATGAGGGATGGTCACCTTCCAGAGATGGTGATATTATGAAGGTAATCCCGGAAATTGACCTCGAAGAACTTGTCCGTTATGGCAAGGAACGCAAGGTTGACCTGATTCTTTGGGCTGTAGCCTTCCCTCTCGACAAGAAATTGGAAGAGGCTTGCAAGTACTATTCAGCAATGGGTATCAAGGGGTTTAAGGTGGATTTTATGGATAGGGATGATCAGGATGTTGTGGAACTCAATTACCGCATTGCGGAAGTGGCGGCAAAATACAAGATGATTATCAATTTCCACGGTATGTATAAGCCGGCGGGCCTCAACCGCACCTGGCCCAATGTGATAAACTTCGAGGGAGTCTGGGGACTGGAGCAGATGAAGTGGAGCAAGGATGATATGGTCTCTTATGATGTTACTTTCCCCTATATCAGGATGCTCTCCGGTCCGGTGGACTACACCCAAGGGGCGATGCGCAATGCCATTCGCCGCGACTATGTTCCAAATTACAATAATCCTATGAGCCAAGGGACACGCGCCCGCCAGGTGGCCGAATATATAATCTTCGATTCACCGCTGGTAATGCTTTGCGACAACCCTACCATATACACCAAAGAGCAGGAAACCACAGATTTTATCACTTCGATCCCTACTGTGTGGGATGAAACCCGGGTGCTTCAGGGAGAGCTTGGCAAATACATAGTTACTGCCCGCCGAAGCGGTGGAATATGGTATATCGGTGGTATAAATGATTGGGATGCAAGGGATATTACTCTCGATATGAGCTTTCTCCTTAAAGGCGGCAAAAGTGCCGGAAAGGGCACCATAACTCTCTTCCGGGATGGCCCCAATGCCCATCGCTCAGCACACGATTATACTATCGAGAAACTCAATGTGGTTGACTATATAGCCCGCAAAAGTACTCCCCTTACCATACATCTAGCTCCGGGCGGCGGCTTTGCAATGGTGGTGGAGTAAGGCACAATAGGCCTCAGAATGGCGTTTTAGGGGAGTTTTTGGGAGAATTGTACTTTTTTTTGCAAAATATCACTTTTATCCATACCTTTGCACCTCCTGATTCGCTAGCTCAGCAGGTAGAGCACATCCCTTTTAAGGATGGGGTCCTGGGTTCGAGCCCCAGGCGGATCACAAAAGACTGAGCGACCTAAGGTCGCTTTTATCTTTTGTGATCAGTCGCTTCGCTCCTTGTCTACCCCTCCTTTTGATGGTTCCCTTGGGGAACCAAAGCAGCGCAGAAGCGCTGCCTTCAGCTTCGCTGAATTAGAATGCTGGCCATTGGTCGCCTCTATCGTGTTACGAGGTGCGAGTTCCGCGGTGCGTGGTTGTATAAATCTTTAAAATGTAACACAAAAATCTTATTTTTGTACATGAATCTGAAGATGAGATTAAAGTTCAAAAATGACCAAACATCAAACCATTACTCACCCACTTCGGCCCCTTTTTCAAGCCGATTCAAAAATTTTGATTTTGGGTTCTTTTCCCTCTGTCAAAACCAGAGAGTATGGTTTCTTTTATGGGCATCCACAGAATCGTTTTTGGCCCTTGCTTGAACGGATTTTTGGTGTAAAACTTAGCACGGATATTAAAGAAAGAAGAGCCTTTCTTTTACAGCATCATCTCGCCTTATACGATGTCATCTACCGGTGCGATATCATCGGCTCAATTGATGCCAGCATTCAAAACGCAGTTCCCTCGGATTTAAGTCATATTTTTAAAGAGGCGGATATCAAGCAAATTTTCTGCAACGGCGGGACTGCTTATCGCTATTATAAAAAGTATCATGAGCAGCAAACCGGATTTAAAGCCCTTCAACTACCCTCTACAAGTCCTGCCAATGCAAGATCTACTATGGATGATTTGTATAACCGCTGGAAAATAATTAAAGAAGATAATTATAAATAGTAGATGATGATAGAGAGTAATCGGGTGAAAAAGGCAATAATACTTTATAAATCAATATCAGAACCAAGATTTAGAACCATCGTTATATCTGAAAAAACAAAACAACCATATAAAACAACCATGAAAACAAAAAAGAAAATCTTTATCATGCTCGCGCTGTTTGCTATGACAGTAGCCGGAGCAACTTTCTGTGGCACTGCACAACAAAAAGTAAATGTTAAAACCCTGTTTGATATGCTTCCTGAAGAAGCACTCCCAGAATATGTGTCGTTGGGGGAATTAAGTCGGGATGAGTATATTTGCGAATGCGATTATGAAAACGGCTACCTGGAATTGGCCGGCGGCAACTTTGCATGGCAAATGTGTTATTGGAATTTGAAGGATGGCCGGACATTAGTTGCAACAAATGACCAAACTGACTTCGGCTCGACTATTCACATATTCTTTTATGAAAATGGACAACTCATAGAAGATGCAAACTACAAATTAGGCGGAGAACAAACCTATACATTGGAAGATCTTGTAGATATTTCGCAGCTTAGACCTGAGGTGCTTGAACAAGCAAAAGCTGCGTTTGAGACCGGAAATTATAAGCTCTATTTTGAGCTGCCACACAAAGGCACTTCGTTAACATTATGGTTGAACGTTTATTCGTTGATGGGAGAGCACTATGCAATTCCGGAAGAAACTTTAAAACGAGTTACAATAAAATGGGAAAATGAAAAATGGGTAAAACAATAAAGTACCTATGAAAACAAAACTGATTATTATGACATTAGCACTCCTTTCATCTCCCGGATGCACAAACGCACAGACAAAAGAATTGTCATCCGTGTCATACCACCGTTCCGGTATGCGTTTTGATGACTGCACCGATATTAGGGTTAACAAAACTGCGGACACCTATACCCTGGTTTTTGAAACAGGTCGCGACGAGAACAATACGATAAGTTTTGAGATAGAGAAAAGCGACTTTGATGAGTTGTCAACTATTGTTTTCGGTATGAGTAAACCGCGCAAAGAACGCCACGGTTATGTACGTGATTTAATGAAATCCCTTCAGGTATCATTTATTAAAAACGGCAAAACTGTTTATCTAAATTATTCTATCAATCAACGCAAAGACAAAAAAACTGCGGAATTGGAGAAACAAGCAGTTGATTTGATGTATAAGTGGATTGACAGGTACAAGAAACAATTCGAAATTCGCTTTAATTACAGCAAGGGTATTGCTACGCCTACGGAAATCGTCGCTCATGCTGAACCTGCCGATCTGGTGGAAGATCTGGGCGTCTTCACAGAACGCCTTGACCCTGATAGCGATATTCAATGTGGAGGAAGAAATGACTATTCCCATCGATGGCGTGCCTTAAAACCCGGTATAGTTACCGTTTGGCTCCATGAAGTGAGTTTAGGAGACGATGTCGTCAGTAATTTTACAAAAGACTACGAACCTTCTGCCTGCTATATCATCGACGAAAACCTGCATGTGCGTTATTCTAAAGAGGAAACGCTAGCAGCGCAGGAAAGATTTAAAAAGCAACAAAAATACAATAGGAGAACAGAGTAATGCTTTTATTAGGAGTAGTAGAAGAACGAGGTTGGCTTATGTCAACATTTAATCTGACCTATCCGGTCGGATGGGACAAGATCTGCAAAGCTGTAAGTATGGCTTACGGGTATTACGATAAGGTAGAAGTTTTAGTAGATAACGAAGTAATCGACATTTCCTCAGCAGATGATATTTTGAAAATCGAAGAAGCGGGAAATATAACTATTCGAGGAAAATCGACAATTATTAAAGTCCCGATGATGATAACATTTTTCAATCAGCTTAAAACCGTAAATGTTGCTGTGCCGTGTATGACAGGGGAGTTTGAGAAGGCTGATTATCAGCAATTCAACTTGTCGCTTGGAGAGTATATGGACAGTTTGGAATTGGCAATGTATCGCTGATTTACAACTATAACCTAAGGCAGAAAAGCAGAAACAACGTTAATATTTATTTGATAACAATATGAAAATCAAAAAGTTATTTTTAGTTATTGCCGTCATAAGCCTATGCCCTCTTACGTATGGGCAGACTGACAATAATGATCAACCAGCAAGTGTAGAGAAAACCATACGAGACATAAGGAAAGAGTATAATCTCGTTAAGTCACAAATAGCTACCTTGGACAAGGATGGCTATGCAGGTGAACTATTTTGCCTGCACACTATTGACAATAAGTATGGAAAATCCTATCCGGGAGTTGGAGTCTATCAGGGAGAATTATTTTTTTACTACGAAGCAGAGGGGGGCTGTCCGCCAATTTTGCGTATGGTTATAGAGAAAGTGAATTCGGCAGGGAAAACAATTTACTTTGAAGCCCTTTACAGCAAGGAGAGTGAAGTATTGTTTGTTTTTGAAAAAAACGAGTACGACAACAATATAGCCAAACGCTTTTATTTTAGAGATGGCTCTATTGTTAAATACAGCGAAAATAATGTGGATATAAAATTGGACACCATATCGGATGAGACTATTTGGATATACCGTGCGGCTTCGGCTCACAAGACAAGATTTGATCTCTTTTTTGAAGTAGAATAAACAATTAAAATCATTTAAAAATTATAAGACCATGAAAACTGCCAGGAAAACCTTGACCATGCTTGCGCTGTTCTTTATGACGATGATTGGAGCAACATCATGTGCAAATTCACAGAAAGAAGTAGATATAAAAGCACTCTTCGATTTGATGCCTGCTGAGGCTTTTAGTATGACAGACTGGGAGACACCTGCCGAGTTGGAAGAATATATGGCGGTATGCGACCATGAGAACAGATACCTCAGATTGGAGTTTGAAGACCAGGTCAGTTGGGAAATGTGCTATTGGGACCTGAAAGACGGAAACAAACTGATTGCTATTGGCTATGTCGGGGGATTCAGTTATTATATTTACAGCAATGGCATAATAACTTCCACAACAGATTTTGGAGTAGAAGAGATGCGCCGTTCAGTTGAAAACAGCATCGCAATGAATCCTTACTACAATTGGATTGACTTCTATGTTCCTCGGCACGGGACTTCTGTTTACATCTCTATCAATCGTCAGGATTTCTTGATTTATAAATGGGAAAATGAGCAGTTTGTACAAATAAGAGATTATCCCACCCAAAACAACACTCACCAGGGACTTGTAGAAGGATTTGCTTCTGCGCTTATCAGTACAGATGCAGACCGTTGTTTACAATATGTTGAGCCAAGTTATGTTGCATATCAATGTATGGATTTTTTTGAGGGAAATATAGAAGAATTTATATGCGACTTAATTGCAGGCGAAAATGAGCAAGGCCCCATAAAACCTGCAAACCTGGGCGACATAAAAACAGCAACCTACCGCTACACTCCCGAAGACGGATTTGCCAATCACATTATTCTTATCGAACTCAATGACGGCCGCTCCTACACCTATTACCCTAGTCTGGTAACGGTTGAAATTTTCGAAATACTTGAAAATGGAGAGAATGGAGAATTAAAAACAAGAATTCCATATATCATCGACGGACTGGGATAAGAAATAGAGAGAGTTTTACCAGCAAAAAAGTCATGTCAGAATAGCATTCACTCACCGAGACATCCTTGGTTGCTGAGTTTTAGTGTTCTGACATAGTTTGTGCTATACCACAAAAACACGCCGCAAACAGTTGTTTGCGGCGCGTTTTTAAATTGTTCTATATTTTATTTTGTGGTTTTTAAATTAGCCCAAGCCTCAGTTCCATCATCTTTCTTAAGATAAAACTGCAGTGTGTATTGATCGCCTCCCGGACTCTTTGTGGACGGAGTCGTGGAAGACCTGTTGAGTTGAATTGCACCATTCACGATATTGTCACTCGAAAAATTAACACTAACCCAATCATTCCACGATGAGGCTTCGGGATTCATGATATGCATAAAGCCGACAAACAGGTTTTTCCACGCCGGACTATTTATATCAATCATCTGACCTAACATACTTTCTGTAAAACCGGTTATGCGTCCATAATGTATGGTAGCCAATTCGGGATATTTCTCCTTACACCATTCCACATAATAGGTCCCATCATCCCTTTTCACCACCTCCACATAATCGAGTTCCCCTTTCACAACCTCAACTTCCTGTGATCCGATACGAACTACATTTTCTTTCATCTTTTTGGCCTTTGCCAATTGACCGCCAGGGCTATCGTCTTCCTCCTCCGGTGCAGTTATTTCAGCTTTGACAGAACCACCCCATTTGACAGGCACATTGGTCTTAAACTCTGCGGTTACGCTACCTTCGGTGAAATCTTCTTCTGCCGTAAAGACAATATCTACCGTACCATCCGGTGCAGTTACACCTGAAGCAGGGCAGGTGCCGCCGACAGCTGTAAATGTAAGGGTTTGACCTTGTACAGGAGACCATTCGCCTGTTAAGGAAGAGAAGGTTTCGAGTTTGAATGAAATCGGCGCTTTTCCCTCCTCACCTATAATCTGTGATGTAGGATTGGCAGTCAAGCGGAAGTTGATGATTTCAGCCTCCCATAGTTCAGCTTCAACCGGGTCTTCCTCTTCATCTCCAAGCACGATCTCTGCCTTGACATTGCCTTCATCCGTGCTGGTAAGTGTAAAGGTTACCTCTGTATTCCCCTCGCTATCGGTAAAAGCATACTCTTTATCCAAAGTGCCTCCCTCCGCCTCGAAATGAACCAGCAGACGCGACCCATTGTAAGCAGTGCCGGTGAGGTGATTTTTATTGAGAGCGTGGTATTTGATCAGTTTGGTTTCGCCGGTGGTCATCTGAGTCGGTGTCTCTGTATTGAGAGTCAATTCGTCAGGAAGGGCTACAATGGGAAGATCAAATATATTAATCGGTTCAATTTCCACCAATTTCTCTTCAATAAAGAAAAGATCCAAATTGAGGGCGAGATCGAGGTCAAGTCCGGCAGAGAGTCCGGCATTCCACCCGAAATAACGGTTCTCAATTAAACGCGCATCCGCAGCTGCTTTTATGTAGGGCTTTGGATTGATAGTTGGGCAAAGAACGCTGTAGATTCCTATCTCAATGGAAGGATAGGTAGATACACTTCCCTCTATATGCGCGTGTGCATCAACGGAGGGGTAAATAAGTTCTAATTTTCTTTCTACTTCATAGATGGGTTTACCGCCGGTCTCATGGTCCCATTCGACACCGAGTTTTGCCGTCATTCCGGCACTAACACCACCTGTAACTGATACCTCACCTTCTGCTTCAGCACTCAATTCTGCCATAAGATCTGATGAAACAGATATATATACTGGAACAGCTCCCACCATGAAGGTAAATCGCGTCTTTACAATCTCTTCCTTGAGCGTGAGCTCCTTACTGATCTCCGCACCTGCAGTAGCTGCAATTTTCAGCGCCAGGTTTATATCAAATCCCCCTTCAAGGCATATACTCAAATGCTGCAGATCGCCTATGCCGACCTCTTCCCATGGCACCTCTCCGAAATCGAATTCAAAAGTACCCTTAAGTCCCACGTCAAAGTTGCATTGCTCCCAGGTCAGGCTTAGAGGCCCTTGTTCCAACAATGTAGTTCCATCCATATTCTTCTCCCAATTAAAGAGTTCTTTGGACATCTCCTGGGAAGCTTTAGTTAAGTCGTAAACGGGAATATATTTATGTCCGTTGAATATCTCTACCCGACTTGGTGTGTAGATACGTTCAAACGGAGATCTGGTCGTTACTCCGGATTCCGTGGAAAGGGTAAATTTACAGTTTTTGAATAGGTGCCCCATCTTACCCTCAGTGGTTTTCACCGACAAGGTGCCGCCCTCTTTCGTTTGGGTTACGGAAGAAACAATCCGAATGTGATAATCACCTGATTCATCGGGAACAATAAGCACGTCATTCTTCTTAATGGGCGGAACATTCGATTTGAAAACAATTTCGATATCCCCGGAAGCTGCATTGAACGTTTGAGATGTCACATTCTGCTCCCAGTCGATGGCAACATATCCGGCCCTTCTTGTAAGATCGGGCTCATTGAAATAATACAAATAATTTGCCTGAGGAGTCATTGATTTACAGGACAACGAATAGACAAACGCTTCCTGTTGGGTAATGGTAAACTCAAGATTAGTTGCGGCTTGTGGAAAGAGCGAAACAAAGATCATCTCCTCGCTGCCTGCTTCCTGGTCGCATACTACATTGATATAGGAGGGCTCCTCCCCAAGCGTAAAGGAACCGGCTTTAAGGTCAAATGTACCGTCAACAATAATAGTATTACCGCTAACAGTCAATTGAGAAATCTTCATACTATGCGAACCATCCAACGAAGGGTTTTTAAGCCCTAAGACCGCCATCTTGCTACTGAATGAAAGTGCTAACTTTCCGGATATTGCTTTTCCGGAAGCACTCATCAACATCGGCATGGTCCGCCTGGATTGGTTCTGTATGTTGATTTGAAGTTTTCCATTTGTGATCGAGGAGGCTTCATATCCATCGGCATAGACAAAATATACAGTCTCTCCATTTTTAGGTTCTTCAAATGTGCCAACTTTCTTAAAACGGGCGGTGCCATCCTCTGCAACATCATTAATTTCATAGGTCATCAGGACATCGCCGGTGCCATTGTTATAATAGCCTATGATCTTATCCCCTTTCTCCCACCTGGGGGTAAAATTATAATTTCCTCCTGCACCCTCTGGCATAGTCTTGACCGATGCCCAATTGGCAATCGTGGCAGAAACCACAAGATCGGTCTTGACGTCGTCAGGTTCATCGGGAATATCCGGTTCGGGTTTGTCGCAAGAGGAAACAACCGATATAGTTACACAGCCAATAAATAATAGCATCAGCTTTATAATGGCCTTACGCCATCGTCTTAATGGGTTTCTTTGTATGGTAGTCATAAGATAATAGTATTAGTTGGATTAAGTTGAATTTATAGTTTCCGGTTTTAATTATTTTGAAACAGAGAAAAGTCAAAATATACCATTTTTAATTCATGGATTGTCTCCTGATTTCCCTTTACTTCAAAAAGCATATCGTCAGGATTGGGTGGTCCCATTTCTGCAACTGTATTGTTGGAGAAAGCGTACCCTTCGACAGGTATCCCCATTATTCCCAAATCAATCTTTTGATTCTCATTTTCATCGTGATAAGCTATAATGATGTACTGACCTTCAGGAAGAGAATCCAGATTCCAAACAGCAGAATAGTTTTCAATAGATAGAGTCACTGTTTGAGTTGCCTCATGTTTGGAAAAGTTCTCCTTTCCGTCGAAAAGAGCCACCATCACTTTTCCATCGTTGCTTTTCAGATTTTCAAAGCGAACGATTAATGTTCCGTTTGCGGCATGCATCTGAGTGACAAAGAGCACAATTGTACAGGTGAGTAATAATAAGCGTTTCATCGTTTTAATTTGATAAGTTATAAATTCAAATATTCTTTTAAGGATTCAACATATTCTTCGAAGGCTTTTATACCAACTTTTGTGATTTTACATACGGTGCGGGTTCGTTTTCCTACAAATCCCCTTTCAACTTCAATGTAACCCGCTTCACTCAACTTATCTATTTGCACACTCAGGTTTCCCGAGGTGGACTTGGTTTGTTCTTTCAAATAGACAAAATCGGCCTCTTCGGCAGATAGCAATATGGACATTATTGCCAACCGAAGTTCTGAATGAAGTAGGGGATCGAGTTGTTTAAACATGATTTCTGCCTTTCCAATTTAAAATATGCCCCGGAATAACTTGTACAATTAGGAAAAGGGCTGCAAATACAAGAACTGAATCGAGAGTATTGCCCAATATCAGGCAAAAAATTGACAAGAACATTCCTATAAATCCTGCAACAATTAAGGGCACAAACCTAATAACCAGCCCGGTAATTGCCGTTCCTATACTGATGAGCAAGGTTACTATAAACAATATTGGAAATCCCTCCATTATAGTGGCGGCCGGTGCAGGAATAAAGGCAGCTATTCCAATTACAATCCATACATACATAATTACTTTATCGATGTAGGTTGTTACTCCTTTTTTCTCTTTCTTCATACTGATTGTCATTGCCGTAAAACCAATTACAGGAATTAGAAACCATAATAAATTCCAGTAATAATTTTGGGTTGACTTGAGTGTAAACCAAACCAAGAGCGAAACCAGCACGGTCGTGTAGCCCCAAATAAGAAATGGTATCCCATTCCCTCTTTCAATGCGCTGTTGCGTGTTGCGGATCATTTGAGTGATGAGTTCCAAGCTCTCCTTCTCATTTAGTTGTTTTTCTTCCATTGTGATATTTATTAAAAGTGTTATTTATTTAGTTCATCATTGAAATCTGATGCAAATATAAATCGGTTTATTTTATAAACCAAATAAAAATGAATAAATGTCATTTTTTTTAAGAAATAAATGTAGGGCTAAGAAAATATCTAGCTTCGCGCCGATAGATTTTGATAATCTTTTAAATCTGCATCAGCTGCTTAATAAGGTTTGTTTTTCTATCTTTGTATTTTACTTATTAGCAAACAACACATGTACTATGAACCAAAATAAACGTATCTTATCTTTTTTTGTAGTTTTTCTCATCTCTGCTTTCTCATGTTTAATGGCTCAGGGACCACAAACTCAGAATTATGCATCCGATAGTTTAGCGCATCAGAATGATTCTTTAAATAGAGAACTACTACATGATTATAAAAGTCGTCTCCTGGAAATGGACTCTCTTCGCAGATTGGATTCGATAAGACAGGTAAAACTTGAAGAACAATTGGCTTCTCTCAAAACTACAGACAATCTTAAAATAGAGGACATTCAAAGGCAACTTGCTGATATTCAACAACGAGAGACAGATAGATTGGCGAGGGAGAAAGAAAGGGTTGACTCTCTCCGCAGTATAGCCACAGCATATCCTGTAATTGGTGTGCTAAAGGATACCATTTTCTCACTATATGCGCGTTTAGGTTCATTTACCCCAAAGGAAAGAGCACAAAATGTTAGTGCGAGGATAGAAGTTTTGTACGATGATGACTTTATGAATCCCGATTCTCTTTATGTAGCAAATTCAGATACTTTTCGGGATATTATGTATCAGGACAAAATCTTGATGAGTGTGACGGAAACTGATGCAATTTGGAATAACACGACAATTGATGAGCTTGCTCAAAAGTACCTGGGATTAATACAGCATTCGATTAAAAATGCACGGGTGGAGAAGAGTTTGCCTCGATTGCTCACCAGGATAGGATTGGTTATTCTGACCATAGTGGTTCTGGTGTTGATGATAATCGGTGTGAATAAGTTATTCAGATTTTTGAACAAATATGTACAAGAAAAGAAAAGGCATTGGTTTAAAAATCTAAAATATCGAGATTACACCTATCTCTCTGCTGAGCAGGAGATCAAGCTGGTAAGCAAATTATTTACTATTTTGCGGTGGGTGACAATAATAACGATGCTTTTCCTCGTTATTCCTATCATATTCAGCATTTTTCCCTTTACCAGAGGCTGGGCAGATTGGCTATTTGGGATGATATGGAAACCGCTTAGGAAAATGCTGCTCTCTCTTTGGAATTATCTTCCCAATCTATTTACAATACTTATAATATATATAATTTTTAAGTATTTAGTTCGTTTTATTCGTTATTTCTTTAGAGAGATTGAATCAGGAAAGCTAAAAATTAACGGGTTTCATAAAGAATGGGCTTTGCCTACCTTTACTATTATTCGTGTGCTGCTTTATGCTTTTGCCTTCATTATTATATTCCCCTATCTGCCTGGCTCTGATTCTCCCATTTTTAAAGGAGTTTCAGTATTTCTAGGTCTCCTCGTTTCTTTGGGATCATCATCGGCAATAGCCAATATGGTAGCAGGGTTAGTAATAACATATATGCGTCCATTTGCAATCGGTGACAGAATTAAGATAAATGACATTTCGGGTGATGTGATAGAGAAAACGATCTTGGTGACCAGGTTAAAAACAATTACCAATGAAGAGATAACCATTCCAAACTCTGCCATATTGACGGGAAATACAATCAATTATAGTAGGTTTGAAAAAGACCCTGGACTAATTCTCAGCACTATCGCGACTATAGCCTACGACGTACCATGGAAGCAAGCACATGCTATGTTAATCGAAGCCGGTTTGCGTTGTAAAGATGTGCTTCGGGAACCAAAACCATATGTTATTCAATCAGCACTAAATGAATTTTATGCATCATATAAGATACATGTTTATATAAATGATGCCAAACTTCAATTAAAAGTATTATCAGAACTCCACGGACACATTCAAGATATTTGCAACGAAAATGGCATAGAGCTTATTTTGCCACACTACTTGGCACATCGCACTGCACAGCATATGGTTATGAATCCTGAATATATACCAAAAGGCTATAAAGGTCCTGCATTTGATGTGAATGTGAACATTGAAAATAAAAGTGACAAAAAATAGTATGGAGTTCTTATTATTGAGAGAAGATGCAGACTATCTTGCGAGAGATCTGAAAAATATCGTTAATGCTGATAATTTCAATTTCTCGTGAGTTTGATTAGCCTGATGCTAGAAACAGCGTTCCATATATTTTTCGCCATTTTAGCAAAATACTATAACAGACATCTTTATCTTTCAAAACTCGACTTGTCAGGAAGGATACTTTCAAATGCGCACTCAATCTCCGACATCACTTGCTCATAATTGGAAATATGGGCGTTATCATTAATGCACACCAACTTGTATGACTGATTGCGAATAGCCTCTACCGCTTGTTTGGGTTTTATAATAAGCGGGAACATTTTTGTATCTTGATAAGTATTGTAGGGATTGAAATTTGAGCGACAAATCTGCCATGTCCGAAATAGTTCTTGAGTGTAGTCTTCGGGGTTTCTGAATCGATTTTCCGACATTTTTGTCAGTTCCGGCTCTGCATAATCCCACACCTCTTCAAAAGTTGATTTCAAGTAAGGATGAGCGTTGTGTGGTGTGCGCAAAGTTACAAACTTCCTGAAGGGTTGCATCAAACGCGTGTATCTCAACTTACTCCCGTAAGATGGATGAAACCATTTATCGTAGTCGCGTTTCAGTATTTCCTTCTTATTGAATCTGCTATTAATTATGCGTATGTTGTTTTTCAAACATTTGTACCATAATCCCATTCCGCTGTTGAAAGTAAAAGCAGCAATGTCGTTAGGCAAGCCATTCTTAAAAAATCTTTCCTTGGGTAGTTGATTGATGATAAAATTATCGTCATTAAAATATACAAATTGTTCTGCCAAATCTGGAATCCTGTGAAGGTAGATCTCTATTACCGATGAATTGAAAACCGGCAAAAATTGGTTAGGAATATAATCCGTATGGTTTACCAGATGGAGTTTTGGATGGTCCTCTTTCAACCATTCGGGTTTTTGTCCACATGTCACAAAATGAATTTTACGTACCCATGGAGCAAATTTTTCTACACCCCGAAACCAATATTTGAGTAACCCATAGTCACGAAACCGTGCTTCAGACATTGCGTCAGTTGCATTGTCAATCTTACCTGAGTACATGGTAAAATCGGCTTTCCAGTTTGGGTCCTCCATATCAACCCAAGTAATTACAAAATCTATCATATCTAATGGAGGCTATAAGTTTCATTTTGCAATTATTCCTTAGCATTTAGTTACAATATAAAAGTTTTTTTCTGACTGTAACAGTAATGTAATAATACAAAGATACTTTTTCTTTCTTCAATTGAACTAATCATTGCGATTTTTTTGATTTTGTTGTATCTTTATGAGAACAAACTTAAATGAGATCAGAATATGACATCAGAAAAAATTAACAAGATGGAAGAACGCGAATTGTTGCTTGACTCTGTTCGCGATTTCAACGAGAGGGAATATATTCCCAGACAGGAACTATTTGAAGGCTTGAAAGGGGAGCAAAAACCCCACACCCTATTTATCGGTTGTTCCGATTCGCGCGTGGTTCCGCATATGTTGACGAACAGTTTGGCCGGGGATCTTTTTGTAGTACGCAACATAGCCAATCTTGTCCCCTTTTATGAAACGGAGACAAAAGAATTCGTAGCCACTTCTGCAGTAATTGAATATGCCGTGCTAGAGTTGCAGGTCGAAAACATTGTGGTTTGCGGACATTCAAACTGTGGTGGTTGCGGAGCCCTCTATATGGGGGAAGATCTGAACAAATTGCATCATACGAAAAAATGGCTTGAACTCGCAATGCCTGTAAAAGAGATTGTGGAAGAAAAAATAGCCAAAAAGAAGATTCCTTTGGAGAAACGTGAAGAATATACGGAAAAAATGAATGTAGTACTTCAGATGCGACATTTGATGCATTATCCTTATATTCGGTCACGCGTTAGAGCAGGTAAATTACACTTATATGGGTGGTATTATGATATCGCAGAGGGCCGCATTTACAATTACGACAAAAAACACAGAAAGTTTGTTAAGGTGGAATAGGGAGATGCTATTAGCAATTAGCTATTAAGAACTAATAGCCAGCCAAAATGCCTTTGTCCAACGGCAAATAGCCAATAGCTAGGTTCTTTGTTATTATCAATAAACATACTGAGGGTGTCGTTTGAAGCGACACCCTCGACTGTTTTATATAAAAACCTATTATAAGGTCACTAAGGGTTTCCCATTAATCAGCGGGAGTAAAGGGGTTCCCATTACTATTCCGCGGAGGCCAGTTCCTACTCTCCGCTGTCGCTGCTTGGGTGGTATTGATTATGTTTTGCTCAATAGCAGATCCCTCGGCAAATACTCGGAACAATCCTGGTGGCTGACTGTTACGAGCGGGCAGGCTGTTGACCAACGCGGTCATATTGGTACCGGATATTTTGTTGTCGTAGCAGTATAACTCTCTCAGCACATCATTCCTGCTTAGATCAAGTGACATGAGTTGGTTTCCGTAGCAGTGTAGATTCTTCAATGCAGGATTATTGCTTACATCAAGGCCGGTGAGTTGGTTGTTATCGCAGAACAGACTCACCAACCTGAAATTTTTGGTTACACCGAGCAAGGTGATTTGGTTGGATCGGCAGGACAGAAACTCCAATGCAGTATTCTTGAATAAATCAAGTATGGAGAGTTGGTTGTTGTCGCAGAACAGATTCGCTAACGCAGTATTCTGGCTTAAATCAAGAAAGGTGAGGTAGTTGTTGTCGCAGAACAAGCTTTCCAATGCAGTGTTTTTGCTCACATCAAGCGAGGCGAGTTGGTTGTGGTCACAGACCAGAGTCATCAAGGCGATATTTTTACTCAAATCCAGCGAAGTGAGTTGATTGCTATTGCAGTATAGTACCTTCAATGCTGCATTATTACTCAAGTCAAGCGATGTAAGTTGGTTGTCGCCACAGTTTATATGGGATACCTTACCGTAAACAGTTACGACCTGCGCACCGAGGGTATATGCATTCTCCGAGTCAAAATTGGTCACCCCCTCGTCATCATCTTTGGTACCGTTGTTGTTGAGGTCAATCCAAACATGATGACGGTCTGCCTCGGCAGCATCAATCCTGAGTAAGATGGTGCTTCCCACAGACTTGGTAGTGGTAAGTGTCATGTTTATGATATTAGGTGGCACACTCTTGAGGACAGCGTATACAACGCCCTTGTAAGTAATAATAACGGTGTCGTCGGTCTCGGTGATGGTGAGATAGGCATCGCCATCTTGACCGGGTTCGCCTTGCTCCCCTTGCTCACCCTTAGGACCTTGAACACCTTGCTCGCCATTGACACCATGTTTGAGAGTAATCTTGCTTCCATCACTCATGGTGAGCTCGTACCCACTCTTGTCAGCCAGTTCCATGTACGACTCTACGCTAATCTTTTTATTTATGGCATTAATCAAGGCCTTCATGGTGGCAATTTCCCTCTCTTGCTCATCCAACCGACGGTAAATATCGTCCAGGTCAACGCAACCGGTGAAAATGATCATCACCACCAGCGCTAGTGTCGTTAATTTTTGTTTCATAATGTTGGTTTTTCTACGAGACAATACTTTAGATATTGCTTTGTAAAATTATAAAGTTTTTTTCAATGATACAATTTTAATATTTATAAGTTTCGGGTATATAGTCCTGAGTTAGTGCGACTGAGAGTTGGACGTGATTAGCAATGACTTACCGGTAATTAGAACTTAAGAACGACTAATAATCAACAGCAAAGTTTTTTATGCTTACTAATAAACAACGAGGGTGTCACTTTAAGCGACATCCTCGACTGTTTTCTATAGAGACCTACTATAAGGTCAATAGAATTTTCCGTTAACTACCGGGAGTATCAGGTTAACCTACTGCTCGATATTGTAGCGTTTGCACACTTCTTCGTAGCTTAATTGTGCCAATTCTTGCTGCAATTTTTTCGTATTATCCGAACTTTTCATTACGACTCCGTCCACACCTATAAATATAAGCCGATACTGCCAGTTTCCTTTAGCACCTTTTACATTTGAGCCGTCGGTAGAAGTAACGTTTATTTCAACATAGAATTGAGTGTCTCCCCAAAATGTGCTAGCATAAATAACGTAATTCACCATCTTACGTCCGTCTCCGAATTCAATATGGTCATTTGCCGCAAAAAATGCCGGTAAATTCCAAATATATCTACTACTTGTTTCTTTGATATAGCAGAGCGTAACATATTCTCCGGTCATTATACTTGCAATTGTTCCCAATGAAAAATTAAAAACGTCGTTGTTGTGCGAAAAATAAGCAAAATCAGGTCTAGTATTTGTCCACTCAGCAGCAGGGGCGAATCGTTTCCAATCTGTATAATTAACATTGGCATTTCCCGTTTCACCTTTATCGCCTTTATCACCTTTTTCACCTTGATCACCTTTATCACCTTTTTCACCTTGATCACCCTTATCGCCTTTTTCACCTTTATCACCTTTATCACCTTTATCACCTTTTTCGCCTTTATCGCCTTTTTCACCTTTTTCGCCTATATCGCCTTTATCACCTTTATCACCTTTATCACCTTTTTCGCCTTGATCACCTTTTTCGCCTTGATCACCCTTATCGCCTTTTTCGCCTTTCTCTCCCATATCACCTTTATCGCCTTTATCACCTTTTTCGCCTTTATCACCTTGATCACCTTTTTCGCCTATGTCTCCTTTATCACCTTTTTCACCTTGATCACCTTTTTCGCCTATATCTCCTTTATCACCTTTAGCACCTTGATCACCTTTTTCGCCTTTATCACCTTTTTCGCCTTTATCACCTTTAGCACCTTTATCACCTTTTTCGCCTATTGCTCCCATTTCGCCTTTATCGCCTTTGGGGCCAATAGGTCCGGTAGGCCCTATCGGACCTTCGCATGATATAACTAATACCATTATTACCGTAATAAGCACGGCAAACCATCTTGTTTTTGTTAATTTTGCTTTCATAGTCTATTGAATTTAAAAATCATTAATAAGATATTTCCCAAGCAAAAGTAAAACAGTCAACAACATGTGTCAACTGAATAAATATACAGTTTTTCAAGTTGGGGAAAGATGACTTTTTCTGCTAAACCAACCTCTCCTTAATGGCTTTTATCACTGCTTCCGATTTGGAATTTACGGCAAGTTTTCGATAGATATTGTTGATGTGAAAACGAACGGTGCTGATGGAGATGTAGCATTTGTCGGCAACCATTTTATAGCTGTCGCCGGCTACAAGGCACTTCAGTACATCGAGTTCACGTTCAGAGAGGGCGTAGTTATTGTCAATAGTGCTTTGCGGAGTGGTAAAAAACTCCATTACTTTGCGAGCTATTTCCCGAGTCATGGGTGAGCCGCCATTTGCTAATTCGATAATAGCTTCGATAATCTGAATCGCCGATGATTTCTTGAGCAGGTATCCGGTGGCTCCCGCGCAGAGTGCATCAAAAATCTTATCGCGTTCTTCAAACACGGTGAGCATCATCACATTGATTTCCGGATATTTATCCTTTACCAAGCGAGTGGCTTCAATGCCTGTGATAAAGGGCATATCGATATCCATCAATATAACATCGGGTTTGTCGGTCTCACAATTTTCGATAATATCCCGACAATCGGGATATGCCCCGACAAAAGTCAGTGATCCTGTGCCTTTTATTAAGTGCGTTAGGCTGTTGCGTAAGGCATCGTTATCTTCGTATATGGCAACTTTTATCTCTGACTGCATAGTGTGTTCTGTCTCTATTTTACTCTAATCTTTCGCAAAGTTAGAGAATATTGATACTATTTCTACTATATGATTGTACGGGATTTGGGACTTTGACCCTATCTGACCCTCACTACCAACGTAACAATTGTTCCTTTATCAATCTCGGAATGGATGGTCAGTTTCCCCCCAATCTTTTCAGCCCGATATTTCATGTTTTTCAATCCGTTTCTACTAAAATTTCGGGAAGTATCAAAACCTTTTCCATTGTCGCTTATCCTCATTTTCAGAACAGCACGTGAAGCTGAAAACTCGATATTCGCTTCTGTACATTGCGAGTGTTTTACCAAATTATTAATGGTTTCTTTGGCAATCAAAAACAAATCGTGCCGTTTCTCAATCGGTATGCTCATTTGGAGAATAGAGTGCGGAACCGTGAATTTGAAACTTATATCTTTCGACTCAAAAAGCGGAACAGCATACTCTTGTATGCGTGCGGCAAGGTTTTCAAAAGAATCGTTTATTGGAATCACAGACCAAATGATATCATCCATCGATTCGAGCATATTGCGGGCATTGAAGCCAATTTCGCGAATCATTTCTTTGGCATTCGTCCTATTCTCCACTTGCGATTGCAAAATATCGCTCATAATGGAAATACTACTAAGAGTTGAGCCTACATCATCGTGCAGATCGGAAGCTATTTTACGACGAATTTGAAATTTCTCATCCAATTGACGTTTGCGATAAGAGTATATAGCATAAAGTACCGAGAAAGCAAGCAACAACATCAAGGTAATAAACCACCATGTTTTGTAAAAAGCAGGTCTGATTCTAAAGTCCACGTATTGATTTAGTCCCAGCCAGTTCCCTTTATATGCCACATCTACAACGAAACCATACTTGCCCGCTTGCAGGTTGGTGTAGCGCGCCTCAAGTACTTTGGTAGGAGGACTCCATTCGGTTTCTAAGCCTACAAGCTTGTAACGGTAACGCACTTGGTCGTAATCATCGTAGCAAATAGCAGTGTATTTGAATGTAAGATTTGTTTGGTGATTAAATTCTGAAAGTGTAAGAAAGTTTTTGTTTTCAAAATGCCATTCTATTGGTTTGCCATTTACCAATACCTCTTCTACAATAAGATTTGAGATGTTGGAAACGGAATACTTTTGAGCTTCGGTTAACCAGTTTATCCCCACTTGCTCACCCGAAAACACATTACCGTATTTGTCCACCATTATTTGAGCATCTCCACTTATCTCATCTACAAGTCCGTTGCACTCGTCAGCCATCATAAATGTTTCGTCATGAGGATTAAAATAGAGTAACCCGTTATTTGCTATCCAAAGTCCGCCAACGTGGTCAATGGTCATATAGGTAACTGTCAGGTCTTTCAGTCCATTATCGGTTTGATAGAGTTTGAAAGAATAGTTGTTCTCTTTTTCCGAGATTTTCACCAATCCTTGTCCCATAATGGTCATCCACATGCTATCTGTGGTGTCTTTTACAATGGAATAGGTATATCCCGATCTTACACCGGTTTTGTAGAGTTGCTTGGGTATTTCTTGTGAAAAGTGGTTTTTTTGTGGGTTATAGATGCAAAATCCTGTGTGATTTCCTATCCATATATTGCCGTGCCTATCTTCGGCAATGGCTCTGAAATGTGTCCCTTCAATTAAACTTGTTTCGTCTGCGGAATTGTGTTTATAGAAATAGGCTTTTGTTCGCTCTTTATTCAGTTTTACGACACCGTTTGTTCCGGTGCCGAGCCACAGATTATTCTTACTATCCTCAAAAATTCTATAAACAGTGCCTAATTTCTTATCAAATTCATTGTCGTCCGGCAAAGTGAATTTTCGGAGCAAGTTATTTTTTTTGTCCACATACCATAAGCCTCGTGCTTGCATACCCATCCATATTACACCTTTACGGTCTTTTAGAATGGCATAGGTGTTAAGATTCAACTCCTGATTTGTTTCGGTTCGCAGGAGGGTCCATTTTTTTTGGTCTGCATTCCAGCAGGCAACCCCAAAGGATTCCCAAACCAAACCAAAATAGTAATCGTTGGTTGTCTCATCGTGATAGGTGGACATTACCCATCCAAATTTATAGGGGATATGTAGATTGCGGAACTGTTTTGCTTTACGGTTTTGCATCCAAAGCCCTTTGTCGTTAGCTATCCACAGAGTACTATCTTTTTGCATAAAAATACGCTGCCATGATTCCTTTAACACAGGATTAAGTTCTTGAAATCCGGGGTGGGGCTTCAAGCTATTCGTCTCGTTATTGAAAATATAGATACCTTTGTCTAAATCGCAAATCCATATTTCGTTGTCGTTTGAGATGTGTAAGTCACTCAAAGCAAATATATTGACTTTGGTCTTTTCATCCGGATAAGCGAAATTGTCCCAACGCTCATTTTCCATATCAAATCGTGGAATGCCCGACATCCATGACTGAACCCAGAGGTACTTTCCATCTTTTACAAATTTGGAAACATACGATGCCGACCTCCAAAAGGTGGCTTGATGGTTAGGATAAAACTTATGCAATTTGTTACGTTTTATGTCGAAACTAACCAACCCGCCTTCTGTCCCTATCATCAGTAAATTTTTGTCGAACTCATGCTGTGTAATGCAGTAAGCTCTTTTCGCAAAGGCGGGATTTCCTTTTTGGGGAGGTGGTGCATTCAGGTAGTGATTTACGATTCCGCTAAAATCAGGTTTTAAACTGTAAAGTCCGTCCAAACCGGCGAGCCAAATTATACCATGTGTATCCAAATAGAAGTCATCGACATAATTTATCAGTTTCCCTTCGGTGTCGTTTTCGATGTTTGTTATTTTTTCATTTCTAACGTCAATCAGTGAAACACCATGTACAGCGCCTACACATAACAGCGTATCACCCAGCATATAAACCGATAATAGCTCATTGTCTACAATGGAATTGTCGTCGTTAGGACTATGTCTGAAAATTTTAAAATCGTGTCCGTCGTATCGTATCAATCCGTGTGCACTTGCCATCCAAACATATCCCCGTTTATCTTGCAGAAGGTCACGTACATCACGAATGGAAGAACCGTTATGGTGTTTTATTTCGTTGAAAGTATAGCTTTGAGGGGTTGATATCAATGGGAGGGCAGGCATTTCCTCACAAATGGATAAACAGTTGAAGGAAAAAAGTAATATCAAAACCCCGACCAAACGAAAAAGGTATAACCTTGTCTCGCTTAGATTAAAACCTTGCATATCATATATGCGATACAAAATTGTTTAATTATAAAGGTGTTAAAACAAGTATCGCTTTAAATAAAGTTTGTAAGCTATAAGAAAATCCACAAGCTATTCCTACCAAAGCATAATACAAATATAGTTAAGTTTTTTGGAAAACATAATGTCATTGAATAGTTATAAAAACTAAATATTAGGTCTCTGGGGGGGGTAGTTGACTTCCCTTCACCCATCCACTAGGAGGGATGCAATGAGCAATGAGCAATTAAGAATTAATAGCCGGATAAAATGCTGAAGGCCAATGGCCAAGAGCAAAGAGCCAACCTCCCCACAGTGGCTGCCTTAATCGCTGCCTGGATAGGGGTTGTCTTCACTGTCCATTACCTTCCAGTTTTTACCGGTGGCGATGCCTACTTGCGCGGTGGTGCACTTGTTTTGTTCATTGGAATCTTCGAGGTTGATTACACGAAAAAACCCTCCATAACCTCCCGTACGCGTGGGCAGGCTATTAACCAACGCGGTCATATTATCGCCGGATATTTTATTACTACAGCAGTACAGATTCTTCAACGCAGTATTATTGCTGACATCAAGCGAGGTGAGTTGGTTGGCAAAACACTCCAAGTACGTCAACGCGGTATTCTTGCTTACATCAAGCAAGGTAAGTTGGTTTTGATGGCATTGCAACCACGTCAACGCGGTGTTACTGCTTACATCAAGCACCTTGAGAGAGTTGTTTTGACAGCTCAATGTCGTCAACGCGGTATTGTTGCTCACATCAAGCGAAACAAGTTGGTTTCGAACGCATTCCAGCCTCTTCAACGCTGTTTTGTTGCTTACATCAAGCGAGGTGAGTTGGTTACCGTGACAGTACAGATACTTCAACGCCTTGTTATGGCTAACGTCAAGCGCTTTAAGAGAGTTGTAGGAACACCACAGCTGCGTCAACGCGGTATTGTGGCTTAAATCAAGCGAGGTAAGCCGGTTGTTAGCACAGTCCAAGGACGTCAACGCGGTGTTGCGGCTTACATCAAGGGAAGTGAGTTGGTTGACGTAGCAGTACAGTTCCGTCAACGCGGTATTCTTGCTTACATCGAGCGAGGTAAGTTGGTTGTCTCTACAGGACAAATACGTCAACTCGGTATTCTTGCTTACATCAAGCGAGGTTAGGTAGTTCTCTATGCAACGTAGATACGTTACCTTCCCATAAACGGTTACGGTTTGCGCACCAAGAAGGTAATCTACATCACTGCCAAACACGGTAACGGCTTCGCCTTCATCCTTCTTATCGTTGTTGTTGAGGTCTATCCATATATCGGGTTGGTCGTCAGCGGCGGCGTTAATCCGTAATGTTATTTTTTCTCCCACGTTTTTGGCGGTGGTGAGCGTCATCCTGACAGGCGCTTCACCTTTGGGCAGCGTGTAGGTAACGCCTTTGTATACAATAATGATAACGTCGCCCACTTCGGTAATGGTGAGGTTGGCGTCGCCGTCTTGACCGGGATTGCCTTGTTCACCTTGTTCACCTTTAGCCCCGTGCTTCAGTGTGATTTTGCTCCCATCGCTCATAGTGAGTTCGTAGCCACTCTTGTCAGCCAATTCCTTATACGACTGTACGCTAATCTTTTTATCCATAGCATCAACGAGTGACTTCATAGTGGCAAGTTCTCTCTCTTGCTCGGCAAGCTTGCTCTCTGATGCATCCAAGCGACGAAGGATATCGTCCAGGTCAACACATCCGGCAACCATAATCATCGCCACCAGAGTGATAAGTGTTAAAATTTTTTTCATAATGTTAGTTGGTTAGTTAGTTATCTCTAATTTCTGTCCATTCCCATTAAGATATAAAGTTAATTTCAACAATACAAGTAATTTCGCAAGAAATGCGATGCCCACCAACCAAAATAACCCCCATAACCGATTGGCTATGGGGGTTATTACTAAAGATTTTTCAATTGAAAGTGGTCCCTCAGGGATTCGAACCCTGGACCCCAACATTAAGAGTGTCGTGCTCTACCAGCTGAGCTAAGAGACCTTTTCCCGTTTGGGAGTGCAAATGTAGATATATTTTTTGCTTCTGCAAAATTATTGCAGCAATAATCACCCTTTGACAGAGAAAATTCTCTCCACTGAGGATTCGAACGCTGCGATGTCCTCATCAGTTGTATCCCACGAGGTTACAAGACGCGCCTCCCCTGCCTCCTCATTCCAGTAGTAGAAAAAATATTCTTTCATAAGCTCCTCGAGAAAATCCTTTGGCGCATAAAAGAATAGCTGGTTGCTCTCTAGCTTCTGCGACAGACGTATCTGAGGATATTTCTTCAGCACATTGAACAGTTTTAAAGCCATATTGTTGGCATGATTGGCATTTTGGCGCCAAATTCCCTCTCCAAGATAGGGTAAAAATTGAGCAGCGAGATAGCGTTGTTTAGAGGCCAATTGTGCCGACTGCTTCCGATAGTATTTGATATTTTCAGAGATTTCCGGAAGGAAACTGATTACCGCCTCCCCCATCATCATACCATTCTTTGTGCCGCCAAAGCTGATGATATCCACTCCTGCATCGACCGTCATCTCCTTGAAAGTACAATCCAGCGCAACACAAGCGTTCGCCAGACGTGCGCCATCCATATGGAGAAAAAGTCCAAATGAGTGTATAAAGTCAGCCAGCCTCTTTACCTCATCCAGAGTATAGAGAGTGCCCAGTTCGGTAGCCTGTGATATATAAACTGCACCGGGTTGTGAATGATGACAAACACCGAAATTCGTGAGATGGGGCTTGACCAATTCCGGTGTAAGTTTGCCGTCTGGAGTCGAAACCGGGATCAAAGGACAACCGCTCATCTTGGCAGGTGCACCGCACTCATCTACAAAAATGTGTGCTGTAGTGGCGCAGATGATGGAATTGAAAGGGCGTGTCACAGCTTGAAGTGCTACTGAATTAGCTCCGGTACCATTGAATACAAAAAAGGGAGTAGTGTTATCACCGAAATGTTCTTTTATCAATTTTTCCGCAGCTTCACTCCACGGATCATCACCATAACCTACCGCATGGTCTTTATTGGCTTTTATCAAAGCGTCCATCACTAATGGATGGACGCCTGAATTGTTGTCACTTGCGAAACTTCTCATTTGCCGATATAAGCTTTAGCATCAGGAATCGCCTCTATGAGTTTCTTGATTCGGTTTTCATCGCTGGGATGCGTACTGAGAAATTCGGGAATGGAAGCACCGCTGTTTGCAGTCATTGCCTGCCAGAAAATTGGGGCTTTGTCAACATCATATCCGGCAATAGCCATTATGATAAGGCCGATCCTGTCAGCCTCATATTCATGCTTGCGCGAATAAGGTAAAATCACACCAAACTGTCCTCCGAGTCCAAATGCAATCTCGAAAAGTGCCTGAGTGGTATCTGATTTCCGGCCGGCCATCGAACCGAGGACCGAACCCGCCATGCTCATGAGGTTCTGTTGACTCATACGTTCATTACCGTGCTGAGCAACAGCATGGGCTATCTCGTGTCCCATAACCACAGCAATGTAATCAGGAGTATTTGTGAATTTCATTATGCCTTCATAGAAGACAATTTTACCATTGGGAAGACAAAAAGCATTGACCTCTTCGGACTCCACTACCTGAAAATCCCATTTCAGTCCCTGGAGATAATGTGTCTCACCTATTGAAGTGAGATACTTCTCAAGAGCAGTAGTCATTTTATAGCCAACTTCCTGTACAGCTGACGTTATCTGTTTGTTGGTCGAGAGCTTGGCTTTTGTCATAAACTCCTGATAAGATTGGTCTGAAAGAGACGAAATCTGGGAGTCTGAATAGAGCAATACTCTTTTGCGTCCCGTAAAAGCCACCGAGCTGCAGGCAACAGTCACCATTACCGCTACCACAGCGTAGACAATCCTTTTGAAATAGCGTTTCATGGTAAATTATTTCTTTTTCTTTTTAAAGAGAGAAATTATCCAAAGAAGAATCACGGCACCAAGGACAGAGGTCAGGAGTGTGCCCCAAATACCACCCCAGCTGATGCCTAACCAGCCGAGAACCATACCGCCGAGAAAACCGCCGACGATACCTACTAGGAGATTGATCCAAAAACCGAATCCGCCGCCTTTCATGATTTTACCTGCGATAAAACCGGCTAAAGCGCCAATAAGGATTGAAAGAATTATGCCCATATTAAAATACTTTAAGTTTATAATTGCTCTTTAAAGGAAAATGATGTGTAAAATTAGAAAAAAAATGTGAGTTGGACAATTTTATAAATGGTCATGACACGGCATTTATTTCCAGAAGGGATCGACGCTGGTTTCCACCTTTTTGGCAAGGTCCACACCTATCTTGGCAGGCAGATTGACAAAGAAATCCATACCTAACTTATTCTCAAGTGCAGAGATGGTCATCGACTGCTTCATCATTGTAGTATAATCGTTGGAGTAACCTCTGTGTTCAAAATAGAAGGCAACGCCTACAAAACCTTTAGTTGAGCCACCTATTGAGGCATTCTGCTTATAGCCAAGAAGAGCCTTGTAATAGCCGGTGGGCACGGTAACCTTTTTGCCTTCGTTGTCATTGACAAATTCCGTACTACCATCGATCACGCATCCTGTAACTACGTATAATGTGTCAAGTTTTTTTGACCAGTCGCGTACTGTAGTTTCAAGAGTGGCCCAGATATTCTCGTTTAGAGCACCTCGCTGAGGAGTTATATTAGTCCCGTAGAAGGTCTGAACATTGGCTTCATAAGAATAGCGGTCAGCTGAAGGGAGCTGGTGTCCTCTCTGGAAAGATCCTCCGCTGTAGCCTCTAAATAGTACTGGCTGATATTCGCGTGGAACCTTGGGATTGAGGTCCCAAAGATCCGTACGACTGCCGGTGCTGATGAGTCCCCTGTTGAGTGGATAGGCCACCCAATGTGCCACAAGAGCCTTAGGATCCCAATAGAAAGAATAATTGCGGACATACTTTCCTCCAATGTTGGCAGTATGGGTAATGAAATAGAGGCCATCCCCCTCTTTTGTTGCGGGGAGTTCAAGCCAATTGGTCAATTTGTCACTCTTAAGTTCTGTGGCTATCCCATTGATCTTGTCAGAACCCTTCTGTGAAAAGTTTTGTTGAACACGTTCACCGGCACAACTGAGTGTCAGCATACAGCTGCGTGCATCCTGAGAGTCATTGGCATCCCAGTTTAGCGCTACGTTGCTGGAATTTCCGCTACCACGTAATGAGATTTGGCGATCATTTGAGGAATAAGAACTAAGCCATACCCAGTCAGCAGATGCAACACTGGAACTCTCGATTGTGAGCGTCCAGTCACCGGAAGCCTTGATGCTTATAAATTGGCTACCGGCAACAGCTTCGGCCTCCGGTAGCAATATGGAAAGTGAAAGTTCTTCCTTTGGCTTACAAGATGAAAGAAACAGTAATGACAGCACAAAAGCTGTCAAACTCGGAATTGGATTATTCTTTAGTCTGGTAAATTTCATAACTCTATTTTGCTGTTCTTTTGCTTAAAGAGGGTAAAATTATGGAATCCTCTCTTTTACCCTACAAATATATTCATAACTATCATTTTATCACCTAATATAGGGTGATTACTTTACATTTCTTCAAATAACCAGCTATTGGCTATTAATTCTTTATTCTTTATTACTAATTGCACCACCCACCTACTCCCTTCATACAGACTCAACCTGCAACTCGCAACCCGTAACCTGCAACCCGCAACCCGCACCCCGGCATTAGTCTCTTCTGAATATATCTCTCGTATAAACCTTGTCACGAACGTCATCCAGCACACTATCATATCGGTTTGCTATGATGGAATGACTTCTGGACTTGAATTCTTCAAGGTTGTTGACCACTTTAGAGCCGAAAAATGTAGTTCCATCTTTGAGGGCGGGCTCGTAAATAATGACCGTAGCTCCTTTTGCCTTGATACGTTTCATCACACCTTGAATCGAACTGTGACGAAAATTGTCGGAATTCATCTTCATGGTCAGGCGGTAAACTCCAATGATACATTCTCTCTCCCGTTGCTCATCATAAGCTGAATTGGCTACATAGTAACCTGCCTTTTCAAGTACCCTGTTGGCAATGAAGTCCTTCCTGGTTCTATTGGATTCCACTATCGCACGCATTAGATCCTGCGGCACATCTGCATAGTTTGCCAGCAATTGTTTGGTATCCTTCGGCAGACAATATCCTCCATAACCGAAAGAGGGGTTATTGTAGTAATCACCTATACGGGGATCCAGACTTACGCCACGGATGATCTCGTGAGTATCCAGTCCTTTCATCTCTGCGTATGTGTCGAGTTCATTGAAGAAAGATACCCTGAGTGCCAGAAAAGTGTTAGCAAAGAGTTTGACCGCCTCAGCCTCCGTAAATCCCATAAAAATTGTCTCCACATTTGGTTTAAGGGCCGCTTCATCTAGAAGTGAAGCGAATCTACGGGCCGCCTCCATAAGTCCGGGATTGCTTTTATCCGTCCCTACAATTATACGTGAGGGATAAAGATTGTCATAAAGAGCCTTGGATTCGCGGAGGAACTCCGGTGAAAACATTATGTTGTCACAATTATATTTTTCGCGCACTTGTACTGTAAATCCTACCGGCACGGTACTCCTTATGACCATCATGGCATTAGGATTATGTTTTATCACGGTTTGAATAACCGTTTCTACTGCGGAGGTATCAAAGAAATTGAGTTTGGAATCGTAATTGGTCGGAGCTGCTATTACCACAAAATCAGCATCTTTGTATGCTATTTCGGCATCTAGTGTTGCCGTAAGATCAAGATCTTGTTCAGCAAAATATTTCTCTATATATTCATCCTGAATGGGAGACTCTCTGCGATTGATCATTTCTACCTTTTCGGGAATGATATCCAATGCCACAACAGTGTGACGCTGGCTCAAAAGCGTTGCCATCGAAAGTCCGACATATCCTGTACCGGCTACTGCAATTTTCATATCTGTTATCTTGTTTATCAACTATTTTTCAAAATAAAAATCCTTGTACCACTCTACAAATGCACGCAGACCATCCCTCAGTGGTGTCGCGGGCTTAAAGCCGAAATCTCTCTCCAGAGCAGAAGTGTCAGCAAATGTTACCGGTACATCTCCCGGCTGCATAGGTACCAGTTTCTTATGCGAAGAGAAGTCATAATCGGCAGGTAACAACTCTGCACGTACCAATTCCTCCTGGAGAACAGCAACGAAATCGAGCAGATTCTCGGGAGAACTGTTGCCAATATTATAAAGCGCATAAGGAGGTACAGGAAGTCCATCCTCCCCTACCGACCTCTTGGGAGCTTTCTGCATAACACGTACCACACCCTCCACTATGTCATCTATATAAGTAAAATCGCGCTGACAGTTACCGTAATTAAATATTTCAATTGTTTCCCCTTTTACCAGTTTCTCCGTAAAATCGAAATAGGCCATATCAGGACGACCGGCAGGACCATAAACCGTAAAAAAGCGCAATCCGGTGGAGGGAATATCGTAAAGTTTGGAATAGGCATGTGCCATAAGTTCATTGCTCTTTTTTGTAGCAGCATAGAGCGATACGGGATTATCAACCTTGTCCTCAGTCAAATAGGGCACCTTTTTGTTGGACCCGTAAACAGAAGAGGAAGAAGCAAATACGAGGTGTTTCACACCACCTTCATACATGTCATATGAATGGCGACAGGCCTCTAAAATGTTATAAAAACCAATCAAATTGGTCTCAATATAGGCATCTGGGTTGCTAATGGAATAGCGAACACCCGCTTGCGCAGCCATATTTACTACAATCCGGGGCTTGTATTGGCTAAAAACACGATTCATAAATTCCTTATCCGCAATATTGCCCTTGATAAAGATAAAGTTTTCATAAGCAGATAACCCCTCCAGTCTGGCCTTCTTAAGACGGGGATCATAGTAATCATTCATATTGTCGATACCCACTACAAAAGGATAGTCATATCTGCGAAAAATCTCTTTTACAAGGTTTGCGCCAATAAATCCTGCTGCTCCTGTTACAAGTACATTCATTTTTAACCCTGACTTCGGCTTCTTTATTCTACAAATTTACTCTTTATTTTTGACTTGCGACACAACAGGACGAAAAAGCCCCGAGCAGTTGTTACTGTCGGGGCCATAATATTAATAGAACTCTGCTCTTGCAACGAGTTACAAAGTAGCATATTTGCGACCATATTCTATCTGCTGATCGATAAAACTATCACCATAGACAATCTTGTAGTCAACCACTTGACCATCTTTCTCCACCGGCACAATATCGGGGTTGATAAAGCCGCGATAGGGCTTAAGTTCAAGCTTTGCATATCTATCCCTCACTTCTTTATGGAGATCGGGATCTATATCGATAGCATATTTGAGCACAAGTGCCTTACCTGCCTCGTAATCGCCCTCTGACTTGATTCTCTGTATTTCACACAGAAATTCCCCAAAAAGCTCTCTCAGTCGCTCAAAGTCATTGATAACAAAGTAGGTCTTTCCGTCACGCACCTTTTTTTCAATAACGTTTTCAGCCTGGCCATGTTCAAACACCCACTCAGAGATGAGTTTGCGATTCTGCATATGAGCCTGTGTGTTGGTTTTTCCTAGTTCCACTCTTGTAAACTGAGTAAAGATACCATTGCGAATATAGTTCATATACTCTGCCTTGTAGGCTTCGGGATCATCAAGAATACCGAGCTCTACAAGTTTGGGATCGGCAATATAATAAAGAGCAAAAAGGTCTGCACGTGACTCTTCAATGGTTGAGCTATACTCTTTGAGTGCATTGGGAGAAACACCGGGAAGCAGCTGACCGGAACCATGACCAAGACATTCATGTAGGTCAGTATGAAGATCTCCCGTTACTGAACCATATTTCCTGCAGAAATCAATCTCCTCCTGATCCCAAGCAAATTCTGTCAGAACGCTTTTAGGGCTCTGCTCAGTTGCTTTATCATAGGCCTTGGTTATATTGGCAATAGTCACTGATTTGGAACCATGTTCCTTACGAATCCAGGCTGCATTGGGAAGATTGATGCCGATGGCTGTAGCAGGATAGTTATCACCCGCAATACAGGCTACATTGATAACCTTAGCGGAAACACCCTTCACCTCATCCTTTTTAAAACGGGGGTCGACGGGTGAATTGTCTTCAAACCACTGGGCATTTTCACTAATGATCTCAGTACGACGTGAAGCTTCTTTATCACGGTATTGCACTATGCCCTCATAGGTGGCTTTGCGGCCCAGAGGGTCGCTATAATCCTCAACAAAACCATTGATAAAGTCGATATCGGAATCCACATCCGAGACCCAGGAAACATTATACTGATCCCACATATGCAGATCACCTGACTTATAATACTCGATAAGTTCAGCTATATAGCGTTTCTGGAGATCATTCTCAGCCACCTCTGCAGCTGCTTCAAGATGGCCTATAATAACTTTGATAGCTTCGCCGTAGAGACCGTCAGCCTTATAAACCTGCTCAACTATCTTTCCGTCCACTTTTACAAGACGGCTATTAAGACCGTGTGAGATCGGACGCGGATCGCCTGGCACTTCACGCGCGTCATAGAATGCGTTAACCTCAGCCGTAGTAACTCCTTCATAAAAGTTGACAGCGGATGCAGCTACAAGATCTTTTTCCGTACCCTGATATACCATCTGGGGATAGAGTTCGGGATCAAATATCACAGGAAGAAGTTCCTCTTTTGCATCGGAACATCCCGCTTCATCCATTAAAGAGGCAAAATACTCCATTGAACAGCCGGGAATAATCTTGTCAAGGGCATAATGGTGATGAATGCCATTGCTAAAGAAGACTCTTTTAGCATAAATCATAAACTCGTCAAACTCCGGACCTGACTTATCACCGCAATTCTCAAGTATCGCTTCCAATACCTTTCGGATAGGGAGATTGTACTTAAAGTTCTGCGCCCAGATGATGTCACGACCTGCTTTGGCTGCCTCAGACAGATGGTAGACATACTCCTTCTGCTGTAGTGTAAGACCATCCCAGTTAGGAACTTGGTACCTCAATACCTCAATATCTGCAAACTGATCTATAGAATAGATGAACTCCGTTTGATCCTCTCCTGTTGAACAGGCGTTAAGAGCTACACCGAGCCCAACAATTATAATCATACTTCTGAAAAAATTCATAACATAGTGTTTTATATATACTCCGAGGGAGTTTATCAATCTTGTAGGTCTGTAAAAATAGGCGGCATAATCGATATCCTTGCGAATCATACTTTCGCCTTTTATTGCGTTGATCTCGAGTTCTCTTATCTTCGACTCGAGCTGTTTCATTGTCTTAATATTACTGTAATCCTTCCTCATCTTTCTCGAAAAATAAACTGATGAAAGCCCTTACCAGCCCGTTGACGAAAATACGCTTCCTAAGCAGGAAGAATACAAGGGCAATGACAAGGAAAATACCTGCAATTATAAGCATCCCATAAGCTTGGGAGCCTAAAATCTCTCCAAGCCAAACACCAAGTGCCATTGCCAGGAAAGAAAAAGCGACCAATATGACCAAAACTATAACAACCCAAGCAAATAGTACCGCAAGCGAAGCGGAAAGGCGCTTAGTCGTTTTAAGTTTGAGCTGGTCAAGACGGTTGTCGGCATAATCCTTTACTGAATTGCCGATATCCTCGAGAGGCCCGAGAAAAGTCCTGGGATCCATAGCCGAAAACTATCTTAGGGACTCTTCGACAGCGGCTTTAGCGGCTTCGCTGGCTTTTCTTGCCCTACGTCTGATATCTGAAGACTCCTTATGGATTTTATCCTCTACATCTTCAGCAAAGTCCTTGACTGCTTTCTTGGCAGATTCGTAACCTTTTTTTGCAGCATCCACACCCTCATTGAGAGTGCTCTTGATTTTTACACGGGCTTGCTCGCCCTTTTCAGTGGACAGGAATATGGCAGTAGCGGCCGCACCTAAAAGCGCTCCTGTCAAAAATGAGATAATGGTTGACGGTTTCATACTTTGTTGATATTATCTGTTGATATGATTGTTAACATACAAATATACAAATTATATTTTTTTCTGTACCTTTGCGCCATGGAAAAAAGAGGATTTATTCGCATTTTGTCGCTTTTTGCGCTATTATTCTGTATTTCATCTTGCTCAATCACTTCTTGCAAAGAAAAGCCTGAAGATGAAAAGGTCAGATCAGTGCTTCTCTATATTAGTGCCAACAACAATCTTTACAGCTATGCTGAGGAGTGTATCCAAGATCTAAAAAAGGGCTACATCCCTCAATATCAAGATAAGAGCAAGATCCTACTCGTATTTTACCATACCCCGGGTAAAACACCCACCCTATCCAGGTACAGTTGCAATAAGGATGGAGTCGTGATCAGCGAGACCATTTGCATATATGAACAGGAGATGAACTCTTCACAAGTTAGTTCCTTTAGCCGCGTGGTGGCGGATGCAGAGCGCACTTACCCTGCTACCGAGCGCGGGCTAATCCTTTGGTCACATGCTACCGGATGGCTGCCGGAGGGCTATTACACCAATCCCCTGGATATGGCAGGAGATAAATCCTCACAACCGGTCGAGGATCCCTATCGCTTTCTTGTAAAATCTAATGGGGATGAGCCTCTGCGGAAATCATTCGGCAGCGATAACAATAGTGAAATGGAAATCACCGAACTGGCTGCCGCACTCACACATACTTACGAATTTATCCTCTTTGACTGCTGTCTGATGGGTGGCATTGAGGTGGCTTACGAATTTAAAGACAAGTGCGAATATATGCTCTTCTCCCCGACTGAAATACTTGCGGACGGATTCCCCTACCACAAGATGTTCAGCCCTATTTTCAATTTGGAAAACCGTGAAGAGGCCCTAAAACAGGTATGCTCAGACTATTTCGATATCTACGATGCCCAGACAGGCATCTATAGATCAGCTACCGTATCCATGGTTAAGTGCAGTGCACTTGAAGATCTTGCCGGAGTCTGCGCATCCATCTACCGCAACAATCAGGACTCTATTCTCTCTATGGACGCATTCCCGCTCCAAATATACTACCGCTACAATAAGCATTGGTATTATGATTTCGAGGATATTGTCTCCAGAATCGCTACTCCGGAGCAATATGTAGAGTTCAGAACAGCCCTCAACAGAGTTGTAGTCTATAAAGCAGCAACCGACATATTCCTCAATATTGACATTGAGAGATACAGCGGACTGAGTACCTATCTGCCACGTACCCGATACAAGATACTTAATGACTTCTACAAGACTCTTAAGTGGAACATAGCCACCGGCTATGTGAAGTAGCGGTGCGGGATACGCGTTGCGAGTTGCAAGTTGCGGGGTGCGGGTTGCAGGGTGTAGGATGAGTTAGGAGTTATGAGTGTGGAATATGAAGTGTGAAGTGTGGAGTATGAAGTGTGGAGTTTTGAGTTCTGAGTGTGGAGTTTTAAGGAATTTTAACAAAAAAGGGTGAAATCCGTTTGATTTTGGGAAATTTTGTTATCTTTGCGCCGCTTTAAAAGGATCTGTTCCTTTTGGTGCAATGGGGTCCGGAAAGACCGGACTGAGTAACACATTTTAACTTTTATACACAATGAAACAGATTGAACTCAAAGGTGAGCTCAGACCCACCGGCAGTAAAGCAGATGTGAAAAGCATCCGCAGAGCAGGAAGAGTACCCTGCGTACTTTATGGAGAGGGCGTAGAGAATACCCCTTTCTCAGTTGATGCACAGGATTTGAAGGCTATTACCCACACTCCCAATTCCTACATCATCAACCTCAATATCGACGGAAAGAACCAACTCGCGATATTTCACGCGGTACAATACCATCCTGTGACTGACGAGGCTCTTCACGTTGACTTCCTCGCAATATCGGCTGACAAACCGGTAACCATTGATGTTCCCATTGTCCTTACAGGTAGTTCTGAAGGTGTAAAAATGGGTGGAAAACTCATGGTACACTCACGCAAACTCCGCGTTCGTGGCTTAATAGACGAGCTTCCAGACGAGCTTAAGATTGATGTTACACATCTGCAGTTGGGCAAACAGATTTATGCAGGTAAACTTTCATTTGATAAAGTTCAGATCGTTTCCCCGAAAAACACTCTCATCTGTGCTGTCAGATTGACACGTTCAGCTATTGCTGCCGCCGCAGCTAAGGAAGAAGAATAGTCTACTATTTAATAGCCTATGAAGTATCTAGTTGTCGGATTGGGCAATATCGGTGCAGAATACGCCGGAACCCGCCACAATATAGGTTTTATGGTATTGGATGCCTGGGCTCAGGCGTCCAATGCCGTATTTAAGGTAGACCGCTATGGAGCGGTTGCCGAAATATCATTCAAAGGCAGAAAATTCATCCTTCTAAAGCCCTCCACATATGTAAATCTAAGTGGGAAGGCTGTCAATTATTGGCTACAAAAACACAAGCTGACCAAAGAAAAATTAATAGTAGTAGTAGACGACCTCGCCTTACCTTTCGGCACACTTCGCATGAGGAAAAAGGGCAGTGACGGTGGCCACAATGGACTGAAACACATCGATTACACGTTGGCATCAAACGACTATGCCCGACTTCGCATAGGCATCGGCAACGGAGGTTTCGCTGAAGGCGGTCAGGTAGATTTCGTGCTTGGAGAATTTATTCTTGAAGAGAAACGTCAATTGCAAACCGTACTTGATGCGGCAATCAATGCCATCAAATGTTATGGTACAGAGGGTATCGATCAGGCTATGACTCTCTTCAATCACCCATTATCATCATCTATAAAGAAAGAGGAATAGAGCTCGTCCATCTGACGACGTTCCTTTTTAGTGGGCCTCCCTGCTCCCCTATCTCTTTTTATGAAAAATGTCTCAGTCGGAGCTCTGAGTTTGTCCAATTCGCTCTGAGGAGTAAGGTTCTGAGCATATTTTTCGACCTCTTTGGCTCCTTGACGCTTGTCTAGTGGGCTAAGCACCTTGTACGTATAGTGTACCGAACCTTTGCGAACGGAGATAGTATCGCCTGTTTTTACCTCTTTCGAGGGCTTTGCTTCGTTACCATTTACGGTCACTTTGCCGCCCCGACAAGCATCGGTAGCATCTGCACGAGTTTTGAAGACTCTGATAGCCCAGAGATATTTATCTATACGTGTGGAGTCCATGGTATCATGATTTATGGTTATGTCCGCAGTGGCAATGCTCACCATCTTCCTCGTCACAGTCGGAATCGGAATCACCACAATCTGCGCTGACATTTTCATCGATATAGTCGTCAACCTCCTCAGCCGGACGGAGCCAAACCTCGAGCAGTAAGGTATCCTTTTCAAGAGGAACTATAAAGAAGTCGTCGAGAGCAGCAGGAATAAGGATAGTACCTCCCTTTGAAATATCATATGAAACTTTTTTCCCTCCTTCCATTATCTGGAATGAGGCAGAGCCCTGAGTGCAGATATATATGATGAAGCTGTCATAGCGTTCAGTATAGATGTGCCGGGATTCCTGCAGGTCAACCGCACTGATTATGAAGTTGTCACTCTCAACCAAGGGTCCACGGGTGGTATCTGTCGGTATTACCAGCGATGAGAGATTACTCGCAGAGTAGTCAATACAATCAATAGCCTCCTCCAGATGCATTTCCCGGGCGGTTTTGGGGTCAAACTCACGTTCCCAATCGTAGAGACGGAATGTAATATCCGAAGGTTGCTGGATTTCGACCAATCTTATGCCACCTGCTGCGGAATGCACAGTACCCGGTTTGATATGGAAGTTATCTCCCTTACGTGGACGAATCTCATTGAGCAGCTGAACAACGGTACCATCCTTACACTTATCATAAAATTCTGTAGCTGTAACCTTCCTTTTGAATCCGAGATAGATTCGTGCACTATCATCCGCGTCCAAAATATGCCAGAACTCCTCTTTACCATAGTTATCGTAGCGTTCCAAGGCAATTTCGTCATCGGGATGAACTTGCACGGAAATATCTTTACTTATATCAAGCAACTTGACAAGTACCGGAAACTGTAGATTGTACATATCAAACACCTTGTCCCCTACCAGATCGCCAAGATAGGTCTCAAGCACATCAAAAAGGGAATTTTCAGCAAGAAAGCCCTCGCTAACCACATTGCTCTCATCACCCAGATCAGCAATCTCCCAGGACTCTCCGATATGGGAGAGATCTATTTCTTCTTCGGGACCGGGATGTTTGGAATACTCTTTAGCCAGGCGATTACCGCCCCAGATTTTAGTTTTTAGAATCGGCTGAAATTTCAGCGGATAGAGTTTTTTGACCATCAGTAGAATTAAGTTTCTTTATAAACAATAATGTAATACAAGTGAACACAATAATTGCAACAGCATAGGTAAATGCATACCAACCGGTGCTAAGCATATCCAAAAGTGCAACATCAATGGGTAGGTCAGGAAAAAGTCTGGCCATAATCATCGCTGAGAAATTATTGACAAAATGAAGAAAGATGACCAACCAAATTGAGCGGCTCTTCCAGTATATCCAGCCAAAAAATGCTCCCAGGGCGAAGGCCGGTATTGCCTGCCAGGGATTGAGATGTAGTAATGCAAACAGAAATGCAGACCAGAGAATCGCTTTGATAGGAGAAATATGCTCTAGCATTCCTCTTAGCATCATGCCTCTACATAGAAACTCCTCACAAAGCGGCGCAAGAATGATAACAGAAATAAATGAATCTACTGGAGAAGATTTATAAAACAGCATCTCAAATAGCTCTTTTATACTGTCAGGCATGGGTATGAGCGTAACCAAAGGTTCGATAATGACTGAAATGCATAGGGTGGCAAGGCCTGCAAGAAAAAACACCAGAACCGGATGCAATGAGCCAAAAGATGGGCTATTAATCTTGCGTGGTACATTCAGTTCGACAACTTCATATTTTTGATACTCCATCTTCACCTTGAAATAGATAAAAACGAAGACGGGTAACATTGCACAGATATAAAAAACTGAAGTCGATCCCCAGAAAACGGAGTTAACTGCAACCAGCTTAGGAATAGCACCTAAGAACGACCCTAGAAACACAAAAATGAGTACCAAAAGCAAGCTCTGGCCTATAGAAGGGGCATAATAACGCAGGTTCCGCAGTATCAACATCATCTCTTTTTTATTTCAAAATTACTATTATTTGACTACTTTTGCAAAAAAAGAAACGGCAATGAGATTGTGGAACAACTTTCTGGAATTCAGACAAAGGATCTTGTCACACAAAGTGTGGCGGATAGTCTTCAGCAAGTATACCATAGTCACCTTAATTTTCCTGCTCTTTCTGTTGTGTGATACAAATAACATAGCACAATGGTTCAAGACCGGATCAACCCTCCGTTCCCAGGAGCGCCAGATCAGAACCTACCGTGAAGAGATAAAACAAACTGAAGAGCAGTTAACTACTCTCCAGTCAAAAAAAGATTCTATCGAAAGTTTCGCCCGCGAAAAATACTACTTTCTTGAAGATGGCGAAACCGTTTACATTGTAGAATAATCCTCATTTAATCAGATCATGGGAATTTCATCGGTGTCTTCTTCATCTAGGCGATTTTCCCAGAGATATTTTCTTGTCTCCCGGACAATCACCCCGGAAAGCAACAGAACTGATACTAAGTTAGGTATGGCCATAAAGGCATTGGTGATATCTGAAATATTCCAAACCAGATTGAGAGACATCACAGAGCCCATATAGACTCCAACAATCCACACACACCTGTAAATCCATATCACAATGCGTGACAGTTTAAAGTTGTGGCCACAGAGATACTCAATAGCCCTCTCGCCATAATAGGCCCATCCGAGTATAGTGGAATATGCGAAAGTAAAAATCCCAAATGCAAGTATAAAGGGACCAACAACAGGGATCTTGCTGAAAGCGGCCTGAGTCAGAGCTGCACCCTGTGTATGATCAATATCGGGATAGGCAATGATACTGCTCACAAGCACAAGACCTGTGATAAAACAGACTACCACTGTATCCCAAAAAGTACCGGTGGAGGAGACAAGAGCCTGGCGGACGGGGTTGCGGGTCTTCGCAGCGGCAGCTACAATAGGCGCAGAACCAAGACCGGACTCATTGGAGAAAAGTCCACGAGCAATACCATAACGACAGGCCATCAAAACCGTTGTGCCGACAAATCCACCTCCTGCAGCACGTGCACTGAAGGCCGATTTAAATATGAGTATTAGTGCCTCACCAAGATAATTCCAGTTGAGAGTAAGGATCACAAAACATCCCAACACATATACAATTGCCATGAAGGGAACTAGGGCTGAGCAGACATTGGCTATACCCTTAACTCCAAAAACGATAACCAGCATCACCAAAGTCGAAAGAATAATTGCTACCAAGGTCTTACTAATGTCAAAGGTCTCGCCAAGGAGCAGTGATATGGAGTTTGCCTGCACAGTATTACCTATACCGAAGGCTGCAATGGCAGTAAAAATAGCAAAAAGCACTCCCAACCACTTCATATTCAGACCTCTCTCAAGGGCATACATCGGCCCCCCGAGCATTGTGCCACTCTTAGTCTTGACACGGTACTTGACTGCCAGAAGCCCCTCAGAATACTTAGTAGCTATACCGAATACACCGGTAATCCAAACCCAGAAAACCGCTCCGGGGCCTCCTAGAGAAACGGCAGTGGCAACTCCCACTATGTTTCCCGTACCGATGGTGGCAGCAAGGGAGGTCATAAGCGCTCCAAACTGACTCACATCACCTGAGGCTCCTTTGTCTTTTTGGAAAGAAAGCTTGATTGCCTTGAAAAGTTTCAGCTGGGGAAATTTGAGGCGAATTGTCATGAAAATGTGGGTTCCAAGCAGCATTATAATCATTGGCCAACCCCAGATAAATGAAGAAAAGCTGGAAATAATCTCGGCAAAATTATTCATACAACAGAAAAAAGATATTTGTGAAGAGTTTTTTTATATCTTTGCAAAGATAGAGAAATGATTTAATTCTAAAAAAAGAATAATGAACCGAAAGATACTGTTCAACACACTTGCAATTATTTTTGCAACGTTATTGCTTTCTTCATCCAGTTGTAAGGATCCTGTAAATCCCGAGCCACCTCCCGAAACGAAAGACCCCGATTACTTTGCCAAGGTCTTTTTGAGAAGGGAATATATGGATGTATACTATTATTGGTACAAGGATGTCAAAAGTACCAACGCAAAGCTTGATCCTCTCAAATACGATATCTATGAGTTCTTTGACGAGATGCTCTACGTCAAGGATAGATGGAGCTGGATGACAGACAAAGAAAGTTATCTCAAAAGCGAAGAGGGTACTGTTACCGGCACCTATGGCGCAAGTATTTCACAACCGATAAAATATTATGGCGATTACGATGTAAAAGTGCGGCTTGTCTATCCCAACTCTCCTTTCGCTAAAGAAGGTGTTACTAGAGGGTGGACTCTTACAGCAATAGGAGGCACAGCCACGATGGAACTCATCAGAGCAGGCAAGTTCAATAGCGAATACAACAAAAGTCCACAGCAGTTTACATTTACTGATACGGAAGGCAACTCACACACCTTTACTACAACGGCCGCCACAACACTTAGCACAAGAAGTGTTCTGGTGACCAAAGTTTTCACCAGTGAAGATTTTGAGGGATTGACATCTCCTGTCGGATATATGCATTACCTCAAGTTCAACGCCAATATGCTGAATGACATTGACAATGCAATGCAATCATTCAGGGAAGCCGGCGTGAAACATCTTATCCTGGATTTGAGATATAACGGAGGCGGTGACGGCCGTGCCAGTCAGCACCTTGTAGACTACGTGGCCCCTAAATCCGCAATCGGAGAAACCTATGTAATCCGCAAACACAATGACCTTCTTGCCTCACAAGACCAGTATTCCAAGATCCAAGGCATAGCAGGTTCTCTTGAACTTGATGCCCTCTATTTTATCACTGGCAAAGGCAGTGCCTCCGCAAGTGAAATGGTTCTTAACGGTCTGGAGCCTCTAATGGATGTAAGACATGTTGGTGATACTACATATGGTAAGCCCAACGGAATGTATGTATTGATGTACCCGGGCGAGAATGCCGATTACACCAGATACAACAAAGGTGATTATAGCAAACTGAAATGGGTATTCCTCCCCATTTGCTTTTATAATCAGAACAAGGATTTTCGCGATATTCCTGACGAAGGCATTGCGCCGGCTAACTACCGTCCAGATGATCTTTACCACGATTTCGACACTTCCGAGGACAATATTAAAGCCTGTCTGACACATATAGTTTCCGGCACTTATCCTCCACTGCCGGATAAGCCGACTAAAGCCATGACAAAAACATCAGTGCAAAGACCGGTTAAGATCGCTCTCACACAAGAGGAGAAGGACCCCAAATATGGCTCATACACAATACCTTGGAAAAATCGTTAATTGCTAAAAAATTAAAATATTTTTTATTTATTGAAAAATTATTCCTAACTTTCCGAAAATATTTATTCACCTAACAACTATAATTATATGAAAGAATTACTTGACGCAATCAAAGCTGAAATTGAAGTTTTCTCCAAGAACGCTGAAGCTCAGCTTGTTAAGGGCAACAAAGCTGCTGGCACACGTGCAAGGAAAGCTGCTTTGAACTTAAGCAAAATGATGAAAGAATTCAGAAAGGTATCTATGGACGCTTCCAGGTAACCTTTGGTTGTCCGAAAGATTAAGGGGTGTTCGATGCGAACACCCCTTTTGTTTTTACTAATCATTCACCCCTCTAATATGATACCCGTCTTCTGGAGTTCGTTCCATAGCCAGACGGTACGACCTTTAATCTGAACTACGACGAGCTTGACAATAAGGATGGTTTCTTCACCTTTATCCCTGGTATAGGTGATATTGCAAATGACCTCCTGGTCTACCACAGCGGGGAGGTCGCTCATAAATGCGATATGTACATACATTATCTGGTCATCGCTCTGCATACGATAAGTCCTTCGTTTTTCATTGAATGATTTCTGGAATGTATCTTCAGCATAGCGGACAACGCAAGCACCCTTAACATAAAGTCCTTCGTAAGTATTGGCCATAAAGGCTTTTTTCTCAAACGAATCAGTTGGAGTAGGAAATGTTATGGGTGGCGGTTCAGGTCCGGGACAGGAAATCGCCATAGTCACTGCTGTTATTAATAGCAGCAATAACCTTGTAAAAAATGACCATATCCTCTCTTTAGAAATCATATTACTGGCTTATCGTTTTTTTCTTCACAATAGATTCGACCGAATTGTCCGGATAGCCAATTTCAGCTTTTATCTCGAATGTTCCTTTTCTGTCAAATTTTAGTTTTCCGTCAGGCACTTCTACTCCGTCCACAATCCAGCGAATAAAAACCACTTCCTCCGCAATGTTTAGGATGGTCAGATGAAGCTCATCCCCTACCTTGTATGATTTGTCCATATCTGCAATCATTGGAAATATAGAGAACATTTCCCTTGTGGAAAAACTCATCTGATAGCTCTTCCCAATTATGTTGTTACGTGAATAGAACAGACGGCAATAGTAAGTGCTTCCCGGTATAAGATCGGTAAAAAGATAGTCTCTCTGTGTAGCAGCAACGACTGAGGTATCGGCATAGACACTATTTTCCAGATTCCATACTATGTTCCATTTGCCACGTGGATCCTCCTTGTCAGTACTCCACTTCAAAAGTGCTGTCCGTTGCTGTGGTTCAATGGAATATTCATTAACTACCGGAATGTCCCATCCGTTGTCAACAACTATTTCCAACAGCATTCCGGCGGAGCCTTTGTGGATGTTAGATATGCCATATCCGATGCCTTGACCGATCCAGTCCAGCAAAGGAAAGGATTGTGAAGAATGAATATGCGTGACATTGTTTTTGCCGGGGAAAAAGAGCATAGAAACATCCGAATAGCTATTGCCTGAAGATGCAATGGGAAGCGCACACGGATGCGAAGCACAACCGTTTACCGCGTTGTTGCTCCAACGCATATTAGCGCTCATAGAACAAGCGCTTCTAAATGACTTGTCAATATGATATATTACAAGACCCTCACCACCGGCATATGCATCCCAACCGGTACCGTCTCTATATTCAAGGTAAAATTGCTCTCCATGGGAAGAAGCCGGAATAATGTATGCTTTAGTTTCCTGATGAACAGGTAAAATTTCCAGGTTTGCAGTACCATATATGCGGGTTGGAGAGGCTGCTCCTAGCATCTCACGCTCGAAAACCGTCAAATAGGGCGGTGTCTTCCCACCGTTGTTGTAGTTGCCGCTATCCATTATTGAAAGAGAGCCCAAAAGTAGCGGAGTATACCCTTCCGTTTCACCGTTGATATCGTACATATCTAAAAGGCCCAACATATGGCAATATTCGTGGCAGATAGAGCCAATTCCTGCAAAATTGGCACCTGAAGAGCCCGAAAATTCGGAATAACAGGAAAAATTGGATATTTTCTTACCATCAAAATAGAGTTCTGAGGAGGAGATATTCCAAGACTGTGGCCAGATGGTGGCATCTCCGCCCCCCTCTGCTTCGTTGTAACCGGCAAATATTATAAATACATTGTCTACAACACCATCACCATCTGCATCAAAATTGGCAAAATTGACTTTAGAATCAACAAGAGTGCAGGCCTGTTCAACCATTTCCTTCACATTACTGTCGGAAGATGTAGGTGTATGCTCCCCATAATACCTGTAACCGTTTGGCAACGTTACGGGGTCGGTAATATGGAATGTCAGATCATATCTATCTCCCAGATTATCCCTAAAATACTCTCTGACACTGCCTGTGGCACCATCTTCTGAGTAATTGATTTGGTTGAACAGATTAAAAAGTCGCGATCTTATGGATTGTGTTGTAAATTTCATGTCCGAAAACTGCACCGGAATTACCACGGTGCGGATTGTTCTGACTGCCTTTGTAGCACAATCAGGAGCAAGAAAACTTTTGAAAGACTCCGAAACTATGTGGCGCTTTGAGTGATATATTACAGGAGGTATTGATTTAGCGTATCCTCCGGTAGGAGCACTATCCACTCGCCTGGTCGAAATATTAAGCACTCCGCGGCTGAAGTCTGCATAGTAATAATATCCGTCAGCGGCCTGGGCCACTATGTGACCGTCAAGGGTAGTTTTAAAGGAAAATGATTCGTCACCATTTATCCTCAGCATAAGGTAGGAACCGTCCGGCTGAAACACCTTAACCGGATATGGCGCACTTCTGACTCCGGCTGCCTCAAAGGCAAACACAACGAGCATGATGATTATTGCAGCGAAATATCGCATATGCCTAATACATGACGAATTAAAATTACATAATTACAAAGAATTATTGAGTTTTCAAAAAACATAACTGTAACTTTACACAAATTTTTGGAAATGAACCCAACTTTAAAATATGACTTGACAATAATCGTCCCAGTTTGTAACAAAAGGAAAAATATCGCACTACAGGAGACAAAACTCTACGATTATCTGAAGAAATCCTCAAGCAAGTCAGCCTGCATTTTATTTGTCATGATGTATCCTCAGATGAAGGAGATATTTCGGTGCGGTAAGTATGTAGCAGACATAATGACTTTCAAAACTGTAAAATGAGAATAAGGAGAATTATTTTCTAACTTTGCAAAAATAAAATTATCCAGATGTCAACAAATGTACCCCATGCCCAACTGCAAATAAGCAAAAGCGGAATGGTTCAGAACTACCAATATTTCCGTTCATTACTCAAACCAAGTACCAAATTGATGATCCTTCTCAAAGCCAATTCATACGGACACGGTGCTGTAGAATTTGCCCGTATGATGGAAGAAGAAGGTGCAGATTATTTCGGAGTAGCTACTCCTGCTGAAGGTATTGAACTCAAGAAAAGCGGAATTAAAGTCCCCATAATCGTACTTGACAGTGGCATTGATAGCTACCCTGATATCTTGAAGCATGATCTGGAAACCGTAATACCAAATTACGAGTCCCTCGTTCGCTTCAGGAAAGAGCTCAAAGAACAAGGAATAACAAGATGGACCGTACATATCAAACTCGATACCGGTATGCATCGCCTCGGCTTTATGGAACGCGAAATCCCGGCTCTGAAGGAATTGTTATTGGAGTCTCCGGAGATGTTCGTTAAATCAATATTTACACACCTTGCAGCAGCCGATGATCCCCAGCATGACCAATTTACCCTCGGCCAATTCGCTCTCTATGACAGAATGAGTAGCGACTTGATGACAATTCTTCCTGAAAAACCCTTAAGACACGTCCTAAACACAGCAGGTATAGAAAGATTTTCACAATACCAGTATGATATGGTACGCCTTGGCATTGGCATATATGGCATCAGTTATGTTGACCAGAACAAAGTGGTCCCCGTAGTCTACCTCAAGTGCCCGATTATCCAAATTAGAGAACTCGAGGCTAATGACGGCACTGTCGGATATGGCCGTCAGGGCAAACTCGGTCCCGGAACAAAAAAAATTGCTACCATTTGCGTAGGGTACGCTGACGGAGTCAACCGCCACCTGGGTCGAGGCAATGTCTCATTTGAAGTAAATGGTCAGATGGCCCCGACCATAGGCAATATCTGTATGGACATGTGTATGCTGGATATTACCGGAATTGATGCAAAAGTGGGTGACACCGTCACGATATTCGGTAAAAAACCTAGAGCGATCGACCTTGCAAACATCCTTGATACAATACCTTATGAGATATTCACTTCGATAGCCAAAAGGGTGAAAAGAGTGGTTGTGGATTAAGAATCCGCTATCTTGAGAACAAGTTCCTGAAGCAACTCTCCGTCGGTAGCATTGCCACGGGCGTTGCTTTTGCTTTTCTGGTCATAATCCTTGAGCAGAGCTATTACTTTCATCGTCTTCTTAACCGGATAGTGGCTGATAGCCGTATCATACTCGCTACCGAAATAGGGATGAATGCCAAGCTGGGAAAGTATCGTATTCCTGGGCACTCCCTCCTGTAGCAGTGCATGGTATCTGAGGATCCTTATAAAATGAGATGAGAGCGCAGCCATAATCATCTGTATGGGATATCTGTTCCCGGATTCCGAGAAAAAATGGACGATTCTGAAGGCTTTCCGCATATCCTTTATCGAAAGGGCTTTGGTCAACTCAAATACGCTGTAATCGCGGCTTATACCAACATTTTCCTCAACAGTTGCTACTGTAACAGATCTATTGCCTTCGGGAAGGAGCTTTATAAGTTTATCCAGCTCAAGCACAAGTTTGCTAATGTCTGTGCCGGCAAATTCAACCATTAATTTCGCAGCCATGGGTTCAATGGAGAGACCCTGACTGCGGGCATATTCCTCTATCCATCTGTCCAGTTTATAGTCCGGAATCTGGTTGGACTCGAACACTGTGCCGAATTTCTGTGCCCGCTTGTAAAACGATGTACGCTTGTCTATGTTCCTGGAAGATCTTGTTGGGTCATTGGGTGTCTTATAACAAATCACAAGAACAGTTGTAGGCTGAATGCCGTCAAAATAGACATCGATGTCCTCAACTCTTCTCATCATCTGCGCCTCTTTTACCACGACAAGCTGACGGGAAATCATCATCGGGAATTGACGAGCAGCATTGACTACCTGGTTGGCAGAAACTTCAGACCCATAATAGACCAGCTGCCCGAAATCTTTTTCCTCCGGAGGCAGAACTTTCTCCATCAAAAGGTCGCACAACTTGTCGATATAGTAGTGCTCCTTGCCAAAAAGCAGATAAAACGGCTTAATGTCTCCCGAAAGAATCTCTTTTGAGATAGCATTAAACTGTTGTACGGTATCTATAGTCTGTTTTGCCATTATTTACAAAGGTAACTCTTTTTGGTTACAAAAAAGGGGGCCGGCTAAAATTAGTCGGCCCCACCCAAACACACAAACTATGTAATCATAGAAATCTATGAATGTCTGCCGTAAAGTTCTTTTATCGCTTTTGCAAGGCGTTTGATACCTTCAATAATTTTCTCATCAGATGCGTATGAGAAGTTCATACGCATTGTATTCTTACCGCTGCCGTCACAGTGGAACGCCTCTCCGATAACGAATGCTACATTTTCCTTGATAGCAATGTTGAAGAGTTCACGAGTATCATACTGCGGCGGAAGATTGAGGAATAGGAAAAGACCTCCCTCGGGATTGGTCCAGGTAACACCTTCGGGCATATAATCTTCAAAAGCCTTAATCATCACATTCTTCTTGTGCTTGTACAGATCCTTAATCTTAACAATATTCTCCTGGAATTTTCCGGATTTGAGATAACGGGCTGCCACCATCTGATTAAATATCGGTGTACAGAGGTCAGCGGACTGCTTTGCAACAACAAGCTTATCTATAACATTGTCGTTGGCAACCACCCACCCCAGACGGAATCCCGGCACAAATATCTTGGAGAATGTACCCAAAAGAACAACTCTCTCGGGACACATAGAATACATCGAAGGAAGTGACTCACCTTCAAAGCGTATCTGCTTGTAAGGACTGTCCTCGATAATGAGAAGATCATATTTCTCAGCAACCTCAATCACATTTTTTCTCTCCTCAATAGTCATGGTCACACCTGACGGGTTCTGAAAATCAGGGATTGAATAGATAAATTTGGGACTCTTACCGGCTGCCACAAGGGCATTAACAGCCTCTTCGAGGCGGTCATCTTGACGCAGGCCGTAAGGCTGGCACTGATAAGCCCAGAATGCCTGCAATGCGCCAAGGTAAGAGGGCAGACCGCAAATGATGATGTCACCGGGATCGATGAATATGTGTGAAAGAAGATCTATCGCCTGCTGCGAGGCAGTGGTTACAAGAATATTCTTGATGGGAATGTTAAGTCCCTCTTCTTGATAGAGTTTGGAAATCTCTTCGCGTAGCGGAACATATCCCTCTGTAGAACCATACTGGAGAGCTGCCGCACCCTGCTCGTCCATCACATCCATCATGATCTGCTTCAACTCAGCAATGGGGAAAGAGTCCGGGCTGGGAAAACCGCCTCCGAATGAAATAATTTCGGGCTTGTTTGCTACACTAAGAAGGTCTCTGATGGCTGAACGCCTCATACTCTTTGCGTTAGCCGACAATAAATGGTCAATATTCATTTTACTATAACTTTATTTATACTATACATCTACGCAAATATAATGAATTGAAAGCAATCTGCAAATTTTTATTATCAATAATAAGCAACTTTGTGAAATTTCTTTCATTTTAATATTATACCACTCACTTTTGATACAATAGCTTTCCATTCCCGGAATGCTTTTGATGAAAAACCTGAAATATTTCTTACATTTGTAAGATGAAACGGGACGAAAGACTTGGAAAACTCTTCCTTATTGATGGACACTCACTGATATTCAGAATGTATTACGCATTTCTGAGAAGGCCGATGATCAACACCAAAGGCCGTGACACTTCAATCCTGTTCGGCTTCACCAAATATCTTCTGGAACTCGTTTCCAGAGAAAAACCTACACATATCGCAGTTGCTTTCGACCCTCCCGCAGAGACATTCAGGCATAAAGTCTATCCCGAATACAAAGCCAACCGCAGCGAAACTCCCGAACTTGTACGCAGCTCTCTCGACCCCCTCATAGGTCTGCTTGAAGCAATGGAGATCCCTGTGCTGATTACGCCGGGTTACGAGGCCGACGACGTAATTTCCACAATTGCCGTAAGAGGGGCGTCAAAAGGATATGATGTCTATATGGTCACACCTGATAAGGATTTTGGACAAATTATATCGGACCATATCTGGCAATACAAGCCCGGGAGGTCGGGCAATGAAAACGAAATTATCGGCAAGGAGGAGATTTGCGCCAAATATGGTATCAACGATCCACGACAGGTGATTGACATTCTGACCATTTGGGGAGACTCTTCCGACAATATCAAGGGTGTTTATGGCATAGGAGAAGTGGGTGCCAAGAAACTCATTTCTCAATACGGATCGATAGAAAATATTCTCGAGCATATCGATGAACTCACTCCAAGACAGCGAAAGGGATTTGAAGAGTCGGCAGAGCACCTTCCGATGAGCCGTTTTCTGGTGACTATCAAGACAGATGTGGAGGTGAATATAAATGAAGAGGATTTGCGCTGGAGTGCATGTTTTAATGAAAAAGTCAGGGAGCTTTTCAATGAATACGAATTCAATTCACTTAAATCGCTACTAACAGAGGATACTTGCGATAACGACAATCATAAGACACCGACGATTTCATTTGAGGAGGTCTCCCCCGAAGAGTTCGAAAGGCGCATCTCCGGCAAAGTATCTCTGAGATCGGATGAGCGCATTGTCTTCAGCGATGGCGAATGCTGCTGCACTATTCTACCGGAAAATCCCATTGCAAAACGTATTCTAAGCAACCCCACCATAGAAAAGATAGGATTTAACCTGAAGAGTACGATGCTTACTCTCATAGAGCACGGCATCACCATGGAGGGTGACCTTTACGATATCGAGTTGATGCACTACTTGCTCAACCCTGAGAGGACCCATAAGCTGGAAATTCTCGTTCAGAGTTACCTCAATATGTCACTCGATTCTACCCTATCCTCCTCTCCTACACTGCAGGAGCAGCCTGTTTTGGATCTTTTCTCTGCCTCCGGGGCGGAAAACACAGATAGTGAGGCGCTTAAGTTGGAAGCTGAAAGACGTCTCATGCGTGAAGCAGTCGCATTATGGCAGCTCAACGAAATAATCTCCAAAGAAATGGAGGAGGAATCGCTCTGGGATATATACAAGCGTATCGATATGCCTCTGATGGAGGTTTTGGCCCACATGGAGTACTACGGAGTCAAAGTAGATACAGAGCAGCTTCAAGATTACAGTAAGGAGCTCTCCTCGGAACTTGAGATGATAGAGGAAGAAGCACGTGCTCTTGCGAATGAACCTGAGCTAAATGTCGCTTCCCCAAAACAGGTTGGAGTGGTAATTTTTGAAAAACTGAACCTTAACCCTAGGGCGAAGAAGAGTAAAAATGACAATTGGCCAACCGATGAGGAGACTCTCCTGGCCCTTGCACATAAGCATCCATTCGTGAACAAAGTGCTCGAATACCGCTCCCTTCGCAAGCTGATATCTACCTATCTGGATCCGCTCCCATCACTGGTCAACCCTGACACCGGACGTATCCACACCACATTCAACCAGGCTCTCACAGCCACAGGACGTCTCAGCAGCGCAAGACCCAATCTCCAGAACATTCCGATCAGAACAGAGCGCGGACAAAAGATCCGCATGGCCTTTATTCCATCCGCCGCCGACGGGTTTATTCTTTCCGCAGATTATTCACAAATAGAACTACGAATAATGGCCGAACTTAGTGGCGATAAGAGACTGATCGAAAGTTTTCTTCATGGGAATGACATACACACCGCTACTGCCGCCGCCATATTTCATGTTTCATCGGAAGAGGTGACAAAAGAGCACCGCAGGCAGGCAAAAGTTGCCAATTTCGGCATCATCTATGGCATCTCCTCATTCGGACTTTCCCAAAGACTCGGGATTCCGCGTAATGAGGCTAAGAATTTCATTGCTAAATATTTCAAAACTTACCCGGGAGTACGGATCTATATGGACAAATGCATTGCCGATGCACGCGAAAAAGGCTATGTCTCTACCATTTTCGGTCGCAGACGATACCTGCCGGGAATTACATCAAAAAATCACGTAGTCAGGGGGCTTGCTGAAAGAAATGCTATCAATACACCCGTCCAGGGCAGTGCAGCCGATATCATCAAACTCTCTATGATCAACGTTTTCCGAAAGATGAAAGCTGAAGGTCTAAAAAGTAAGATGGTACTCCAGGTACACGACGAACTGGTATTTGATATTATTCCTTCGGAGCTGAACCGGCTCTGCGACATAGTTAAACAAGAGATGGAAAGTGTGGTACAACTCTCCATTCCACTGACAACAGAATGCAGTTATGGCAAAAATTGGCTCGAAGCACATTAGCATTGATGATTATAATCTGGTAGTTGCAGCCCGAGATGGTGACCAGAAAGCATTTGCTGCCTTATATGACAAATATCGCAGCGCATTGCTGGCATTCCTGCTCAAATATGTCTCTATCACTGAAGATGCCGAAGACATCTGCCAGAGGAGTTTCGAGAAGGCATTTATGAATATCAACAGGTACAATCCTCAATATGCATTCTCCACATGGCTCTATATCATAGCCCAGAATGAGGCAATAGATCATATTCGTAAGGCTCGAAATGCACTCAAATCCGTCTCTCTAAGCGGAGGTGAAGCCGACTTGCGGGACACCTCTGCCACATATAGCCCTGAAGAAATAGTGATACTAAAACAGGATATGGATCATTTTACATCCCGGATCCTCAACCTACCTGAAAAATATCGCGAAGTGGCTATACTGAGGTTTCTACGTGATTACGCTTACGAAGAGATTGCAAACGAACTTCAACTTACCCTAGGTGCGGTCAAGACCAGAATCAATCGTGCTAAAAAGATTTTAAGGGAAACAATTTAGGAGAATGGATAGGATATTACGATATTTTCCTGATCTTTCACAACTTCAGAAAGAGAGATTTGCAGCACTCGAGGGTCTCTATGTAGAATGGAATTCTAAGATAAATGTGATTTCGAGAAGGGACATCGGTTCATTTATCACTCATCACGTATTGCACAGCCTCTCCATAGGTAAAACTGCATTATTCGCTTCCGGCGAATCCGTTCTAGATCTCGGTACCGGAGGAGGATTTCCCGGCATTCCGCTTGCCATACTCTTTCCGGAAACAAAATTTACTCTTTGTGATTCCATAGGCAAAAAAATCAGAGTAGCCCAAACTGTGGCACAATCACTCGGTCTGGGAAATGTCAGATGTGTCAATAGCAGAGCCGAGAGTATCGGTGAAAGTTTCGACTATGTGGTATCACGTGCCGTTGCACGTCTCAGGGAACTTTATCCCTGGATAAAGGACTCATACCGCAAATACATTATCTGTTTAAAAGGCGGCGATCTGCAGGAGGAAATTAGGGAATTTCAAAAAGGTTGTCGCGTTAAAGAAGAGCGAATCGTTGTCTTAGATATCCCCATTTTTTTCAATGAAGCCTATTTTGTCGGAAAAAAGATTGTTATTATCTCCCGATAAATTTGTATTTTGAAACAAAAACATTACCTTTGCACTCCCATTTTCGATAAATAATAAAATAATAAATAATGAAACGTACATTTCAACCCTCACAGCGAAAAAGACGCAATAAACACGGATTTCGTGAGCGCATGTCCACTCCGAACGGACGCCGTGTGCTGGCAGCACGCCGCCGTCGTGGACGCAAGAAACTTTCCGTATCGTCAGAGGAACTCTGGTAGCATTTGAAATACGGTTTAAAAAGAGATATAGACTGACTCAGGTCGGTCTATTTTTCATTATGAAGAATGGTCTGCATGGAGCACAATTCACACAGATACGAGTTTGACCAGCTGTTGGAACTCTATTCCGCCGATCTGGAGCAACTTCGCGCACTTGTACTGGCAGAGCGTGAGGTTAGATATGGACGTACCATCTTTTTCAACCGTAATTTCCATATCGAGCCGAGTAACGTATGTATCCACAGATGCAGGTTCTGCTCTTACAGACGCGACAACGAAGAGCATCCCGGTGCCTGGAGCATGGACCTCGACCAAATTAGGGAGTATTGTCTGCAAAAGTACAGTACAGGCATAACTGAAGTACACATCGTGGGTAGTGTGCATCCGGAGAGGGATTTCGAATACTACAGATCCATAATTTCGATGGTGAGAGGAATACTGCCACAAGAGGTTGCAATCAAGGCCTACTCAGCAGTGGAAATTGATGATATGAGCACTTCATCAGGACTCAGTATAGAGCAAGTGCTTACGCAACTGAAAGAGGTCGGACTAGACGCTCTTCCTGGAGGCGGAGCTGAGATCTTTGATAATTCTGTCAGAGAGCAAATATGTCCCGACAAGACCTCCGCAGAGCGCTATCTGGAGATTCACCGCGCCGCTCACAAATTAGGGATCTCCAGCAACTGTACAATGCTATTCGGCCACATTGAAAGCAGGGAACACAGGATTGCTCATATGCTAAAACTGCGAGAACTTCAGGAGGAAACAGGAGGATTCAATGCATTTATACCCCTAAAATACTCCTGCGCCAACAACTCCCTTTCGGAACTTGGAGAAGTCTCAAAGGAGGAAATACTGCGCACAATTGCGATTTCGCGCCTTGCGCTGGATAACATTCCCCATATAAAAGCCTACTGGCCCATGCTTGGTAAGAAAACCAGTATACTTGCAATGGAATATGGTGCAGACGATATGGACGGTACGATAGAGGATAGCACCAAAATTTACAGCATGGCGGGTGCAGAGGAACAGCAACCTGCACTTGCTGTAGCTGAGCTTAGAGAACTCGCGCTCTCCTCAGGATTTCACATTGCAGAAAGAGACAGTTTTTACAAAATTATTTCTTAACTTCGCAATATGAAAATCAATTGGATTGTACGCAATATTCTGCTAGCCATCGGCATTATAGCCGCCATTATCATCATAACTTTCGGCTCGCTAAACATCATTACACGACACAATAGGGAGCTGACTGTTCCCGACTTTACAAATATGTCCCTTGAGGACGCCCATAATCTTGCGGAAAAACGCGATGTACGTCTCGAAGTCACCGACTCGGTATTTGTCAAACGCCTTGGAAGAGGGTTTATCTATTCACAGAATCCGGTTGCAGGCAGTAAAGTCAAGAAAGGCCGGCGTATCCTGATTACCATCAATGCCATCAATCCCCAGATGGTGGAAATGCCCTCTCTTGTGGGTTTTTCTCTTAGACAGGCTTATACCGAACTCACCTCTAAAGGACTCAGCATCGGATCGCTCATATATGTCGAAGACATCGCTACCAATAATGTGCTGGAACAGCGATATCAAGGCAAACCCGTCTCTCCAAAGACGCTTCTCGAAAGTGAAAGTGAGATTGACCTCCTGCTCGGACTCAATCCTGAGGATTCCCAGACCTATATCCCGCATCTTACAGGTTATACATATCAAGTTGCAAAGGATTATATCATAGACAACTCTCTCAATGTGGGTCTTGTAAGATTTGACGAGACTGTTACCAGCTATTCCGACTCCCTTGACGCGGTGGTTTACAGCCAGTCTCCGGCATTCTCGGAATCACTTCCCTTTGTGTGCGGTACAAAAGTGAGCATATATCTCACAAAAGACCAGTCCAAATTATCAGCCAAACAGGAAAGAAATGAATGACCTGCCGACTGATCCAGATTTACTCCAGGATGAGGAGCAGGAGATGTTTGAGCATTACCGCTTTGAGGCGGAAAAGGGCCTGACACCACTTCGTGTTGACAAGTTTATAACTAACCGGATGGAGCAAACCTCCCGGCACCGTATCCAACTGGCAATCAATGCGGGGTATGTGCTGGTGAATGACTATATTATCAAGGCCAACTACAAAGTCAAACCGCTTGACGTGGTCACTATTATGATGCCATATCAGAGACGCGGCTTTGAAGTGCTTCCTGAACCTATTCCACTGAATATTCTCTATGAAGATGAGGACCTGCTTGTAATAAACAAACCTCCGGGGCTGGTGGTGCATCCCGGTCGCGGTCATGCAAGCGGCACTCTGGTTAATGCGCTGGCCTATCATTTAGGCATTTCACCGAATGCAGATCAGAGCGATGAAAGAATGGGGGTGCTGGTACACCGTATAGACAAAGAGACATCCGGACTACTTGTCGTGGCAAAGAATGAGGATGCTCAATTCCATCTGACAAAACAGTTTTTCGACCGTACGGTACAGCGCAAATATGTGGCACTGGTTTGGGGCAACGTTCAACAAGATAGTGGCACAATAGAGGGGAATATCGGAAGAGACCCCAATGACAGACTCAAATTCAAGGTATTTTCCGATGAAGAACAGGGAAAGCCTTCAATCACCCACTATAAAGTAATTGAACGCTTCGGATATGTAACAATGGTGGAGTGTATTCTTGAAACAGGACGTACGCATCAGATACGTGTCCACATGAACCATATCGGCCATCCGCTCTTCAATGATGAGCGCTATGGCGGTGACAGGATTTTAAAAGGTACGGTCTATAACAAATACAAACAATTTATAGATAATTGTTTTGCTCTATTGCCACGTCAGGCACTTCACGCAAAGACATTGGGATTTGTGCATCCACGCACAGGCCTGGAGATGCTTTTCGACTCCCCTATCCCTTCAGATATGCTCGATTTGATCGAAAAATGGCGCAAATATGCCGGAGTTCGCGAACTCGAAGAGGATTAAGAACACGACATTCCAAAATTACACCCTTGAAAGTCACTATCGGCGCATACCTCCACCATGCCCCCTACCCATACCTCTACCGGGACCACCCATACGGCCGCCCATGGGTTGGTTGCCGAAAGTACCAAAACGATAGGTTAGATTTACAATCAAATATCTGCCAAGAGTATTGTTGCGGGTATCCTGGACAAAGTTATCCGTTGTGTTACGATAGGTGTTCCTGGACTGATTGAGAATGTCATAGCATTTGACACTGATTGTCAGGTTTTTGAGAATCTGCCGACTGATCTCGGCATTCCACACTAAGGTAGGCTCGTTGTAGCCCTCTTCATAACCATAGTAGAATGTATATCTGCAATCAGTCGCAAAATTGACAATATTGGGAATATTAGCTATAACATTGGCGTTGACATTGTTGGTCCATGTAGGTCTCACATTCTCCGATGTAATGGTGTACCAGGCCTGAGAATAGCGAACATTTCCACCAACAGATACCTCAAAAATGTCGTCTCGATAGACAAATCTAAGGTTTTCGGAGAATGAAAGATTCTGGTATTCGTTCTCTTCAAAATTGTTCACATTGAGAAATGTTGAAGGATCGTCAATATCAAGCAATTCATCTTTACCAACAAAGCTGACTCCGGTAGAGTAATTTACGTTAAAAAAGGACATAACGGAGAATTTACTCTTTGCTATCGGTGAGTTGAAAGTCACTCTTGCATTTGTGGAGAATGTGCCTTTGTCATTGTTCATCGGAATAGTGTACTGCACGCCTTTTTTGTCATACCAACTGGCATTGACAATATTTTTCTGGTTATAGTTGAAATCGGCATTGACCATAAGCGAAGAAAATGTCTGCACATTGTTCTTGTTATACATCATATTGAGCCTGTGCGAGAAAGAGGGGTCTAGATAAGGATTTCCGAGGGTTACTCTCTGGGGATTGGAGTTATCAGGTACGGTCTGCAACTGAGTAATTGAAGGCTGACTGGTACGTCCCCTGTATCTGAATCTCAACATCTCATAGTCGCTGAAATTGAAATCAACTCTGGCGTTCGGAGCCCAGTTGACCACTTTCCGATCAATGGTAGTGGATTGTCCACCCACCTCGGTAACATTGATGGTTCTTGAGGGTTGAGCTGTAGCACCTATGGTAATGCTATATTTATCCTCCTGCTTCATAAGATTGATGCCGGCCCTCTGCAACATAGATTCGTTGGTTATATCGTTGGTATAATCATGATTGATCACTGCGCCGGTCTCAAAATCGTCGTAAGTAGTCTTATAGGAGTTCCTATAGTTGTAATCGTAGGAGTATGTAGCCTCGGCAAAGAAGTTTCTGCCAAGAGGCTCTGTATATGAGAGACGGGCACCTGCTCCATATGATTTAGCAGACTGGTGGTAGAACTGGTCCACTACAGATGAGTCAGCCAGTACATTATCTCTGTAAGAGTTAGTCAGAGAGCGGTTGATACCGTCCATCTGATTGTTGGAAAAATCGTAGTCAATATTGATGGAGATAGTTCTTCCGGGCTTACCCAGACGCTGTCTGAAAAGGAGAAAACCTCTTGCGGTCTGATTTGAATTCTCACCTGTTGAAAGACTATAACCGTCATTAATCTTGGATCTCTGTCCGGAAGCGGAAATATTATCGGTTGCAAAATCCGAACGCTCCTCAAAATCACCGATACCGAAGTTGAATTGGGGTTGAAACAGAATTGATGTCTGATCTGAAATCTTCCAATCCGCACGTGCCCCAAATCTATGTCCATAGGTGTTGGTGATACTGTAACCGTCATCAGTAGCAAAGAGGGATGTACCATCCTGTTTGAATGTGGTCTTTGCAGTACTCTCCTCAACGACTCTTTCGTTGCCGTTAAACATATAATTGCCTGTCAATTCAGACTTATTGTCAAATGTTTTGCCTCCGTTCAGGCCTGCCATATAGGAGGTGGAGATACCATTACGACCTCCCCATCCGCCACGCATTCCGCCACCACGCATGCCACCGCCACGCATGCCTCCCATCATACTTCCGGCAAGATCATTGAAACCACGGTTGTTCGTATTGTTGGCATTGCCGATAAAGGCAATGTGGTCACTCTCAGAAAATTTGGCTATCATAGTAGCTCCCTGAAAGCGGAAATCATTCTTTATAGCTACACCATCATCGTCTTTGCCACGTACGTCACTACCACCACCCGCCATGATGTTACCAAACCAACCATTCATCATTCCCTTCATAACACTAAGGTCTATGATCGTCTCTTCTTCACCGTCATCAATGCCGGTAAACTCTGCCTGCTCCGACTGTTTATCCACTACCCTTACCTTTTCAATAATCTTCGCAGGAAGATTCTTACTGGCAAGCTGAGGATCATCCAGGAAAAAAGTCCTGCCGTCAATGGTGATTTTCTTGATCTCCTTACCATTTGCTGTGATTGTACCGTCTGATGAGACTTCAATACCGGGGAGACGCTTGAGAATATCCTCAAGGGTTTCGTTATCGGTAACTCTCATCAATCCTATATTGTGCTCGATGGTGTCTTTTTTAATGACAATGGGATTTCCAAGGTCGGTAACTGTTGCACCTTCGAGAAAATGGACCTCAACATTCATCTTTTTCGTTCCCAGATCGATATTCTTGTCCACGATAATTGTATCCTGATAGGGCACATACCCCATAAGTTCGCCTTTTATGTAATAGTTTCCGGGCCTTACACCTTTAATCTCAGCAAGACCTTTCTCATTTGTAAGAACATATTTGTAAGCTTGATCAGAACCCTCCGCGGTGAGGGATACTGTTGCAAATTCAACTCCGGCTCCAGTTTCAACATCAGTCAAGGTAACCTTTACCGTAAACCCTCCGCGCTGCGCGCTGAGAAGCGTCGGAAACAAGAGTAAAACAAATGTGACCGCCTTAAAAAGTTTATTTTTCATATGGTAGTATTTTTTTAACAAATCTTATCCAAGAAAGATTATCAACTTGTTAATATAGACTTGAAAAATGGGCAAAGGTTAAATCAGGAACTCACTTTTTTACCCTAGACTGATGTGCATCAATAAAGGATTTCCATGTAGAAGAGGCAGAAACATCTACAAGTGGGTTTGTAAGCTGGTAGAAATGGCACATGGCGATGGCAAGTGCATCCGATGCATCCAGAAATGAACTTTCCATCTTTATTCCAAGGGTTTTTTCCATCAAGATTCTAACCTGTTCCTTCGATGCGTCTCCGCGACCCGTTATTGCCATTTTGACCTTCCTCGGGGCATATTCAGACACGGGAATGCCACGATGAAGAGCCGCCGCGATAGCGGAGCCCTGAGCACGACCGAGTTTGAGCATAACTTGTGGATTCTTGCCGTAGAATGGAGCTTCGATAGCAAGATCATCAGGGGCGTACTTATCCATAAGTTCCCCTATTTCCTTAAAAATGCGTCTTAACTTAAGGAAATGATCCTTCTCCTTGCGCAGGTCGATCACTCCCATATCCACGTAATGTACCTTCCTTTTGTCAACAAGAATGACCCCATAGCCCAAAATAGAGGTACCGGGGTCAACTCCCATAATTATTCTTTGTGGATTTTCCGTCTTTGTCATTATCCTATGATGTCGAAACCTGTGTATTTGCGCAATACCTCAGGCACTACAATCTTACCATCGGGGGTCTGGTTATTCTCTATTATAGCTGCAAGAATTCTCGGCAAGGCAAGAGCACTGCCATTGAGAGTATGGGCAAGCTGCGATTTACCCTCTTCATCCTTATATCTGAGTTTGAGACGATTGGACTGATAAGACTCGAAATTGGAAACCGAGCTTACCTCAAGCCATCTCTGCTGTGCCGCCGACCACACCTCAAAATCGTAGGTTAAGGCAGAAGTGAAGCCCATATCCCCACCACAAAGCCGCACGATCCGATATGGAAGAGCTAGAGCTTGTACCAAAGATTCAACATGGAACACCATCTTATCAAGCGCTGCATAGGAATTTTCCGGAAGCTCAATACGTACAATTTCTACTTTGTCAAATTGGTGCAGACGGTTGAGGCCTCTCACATCCTTGCCATAAGAACCGGCTTCACGGCGCCAGCAGGGAGTATATGCAGTTATCTTTATCGGGAAATCGGAATCCTGCAGGATGACATCACGATAGATATTAGTCAATGGAACCTCAGCAGTCGGAATTAAATAGAAGCCGTCAATTGTGATGTGGTACATCTGACCCTCCTTATCGGGAAGTTGTCCTGTACCAAAGCCTGACTCTTCATTGACAATATATGGGGGTTGATACTCAACATAACCTGCGGCGGAATTGCGCTCAAGGAAAAAGGAGATAAGTGCTCTCTGAATCACGGCGCCCGCACCTTTGTAAAGGGGAAATCCTGCACCAGTCAGCTTTACCCCAAGGTCAAAATCGATAATATCCAGCTCCTTGACCAGTTCCCAGTGAGGTTTGGGACTCTCTCCCAAATTGGGCATAACACCCCCCTGACGCACAATAACATTATCTTCCGCTGTACAGCCCTCAGGCACTAGTGAGGAAGGGAGGTTGGGAAGAAGTACCAGCCGGTCATCCTGCTCCTGCTGTGCAGCAGACATCTCCTCCTCCAGAGCTCTGGAGCGCTCCTTAAGAGAAGCCACCTCCAATTTAATCCGGTCTGCCTCATCACGATTACCTTCTTTCATAAGTTTACCGATTTCAGATGCTTTAATCTTCTGCTGTGCAAGGCAGGAATCCAGTTCCTGCTGTGCCGAACGACGCTTTTTGTCCAGTTCTATGATATCGTAAACAATCTCTTTTGCATCGAAGTGCTTGACTGCAAGGCGTTCGATTACAAATTCGGGCTGCTCCCTTAAAAGTTTTAATGTCAACATAAATTTATGATTTGGTATGCAAAGGTATAAAAAAAGAGCCACTTCTACACGAAGCGGCTCTATTTTTCGATGGTGTCTCCCTTTACGCGAAGGGGAGCACTGATACGTAAGACTTATTATTAGCCTTTTTCTTAAAAACAACAGTACCGTCAATCAAAGCGAAAAGAGTATGGTCTTTACCCATTCCAACATTTTCACCGGGATTGTGAACTGTTCCTCTCTGGCGAACTAAGATATTGCCAGCTCTGGCACTCTGTCCACCGAACAATTTAACGCCCAAGCGTTTGCTGTGTGATTCGCGGCCGTTTTTAGAACTACCGACACCTTTTTTGTGAGCCATAATCTAATACGTTTTAATTAAGCGATTGTTTCAATTTGAATTTGTGTCAAATATTGGCGATGGCCATTTTTCTTTTGATAACCTTTGCGGCGTTTCTTTTTGAAAATGATAACCTTATCACCTTTAAGATGGTCGAGAACGGTGGCTTTCACAACCGCACCTTCCACATAAGGAGCACCAACTTTGACATCACCATCATTGTCAGTCAATAATACTTTATCAAAGTCAACGGAGGCACCTACTTCAGCCGCAAGGCGGTGAACGAAGATTTTCTTGCCTGCTTCAACTTTGAATTGCTGTCCTGCAATATCTACAATTGCGTACATAAAATAAATTTTAAAAATTTATAACCGTAAGCGGATACAACTTAAGTATCTCTTATTCAATAGCTTAACGGTTGTCTATCAACATTTTCGGACTGCAAATATAACAATTTTGACAATTACTACAAAAATTTTGACAATTACTACAATATTTTTTGTCAAATAGTACCCTATTGATTATTTTTGTAACATAGTTGTGATTATAACCTTTGTGCTACAAATGAACCTGCCTTTTAACTACGACCGCATTGCAGAAAAATACGACATAATAGGACGAACAGTAGAAGCTGACCTCTTTTTCAAAAGCATCTGTGACAGAAAAAGGAGTGTAGCGATATATGGTCCACCAAAAAGCGGCAAGGAGTCATTTATAAGATACTCACTTGATGCTCTGGAATCCCGTGGGCAGACTTTTATTCTCTGCGAACTGGACCTCTTCAACATCCGCACAATAGAAGACTTTATCTCACTTTTTAAGGAGAAGATGCTGGAATGTTACAACGACATCCACTACAATTCCATACTTCCCTTTGAAATCCATGTAGACTCACTGGACGAATATAAGATTCTCAACCTTCCGGAGACCATAGCCACTGATGCCGGCAAGATGGTCATTGTCTATTTCAAGGAGTTTCAGAACCTTCTACAATGCAGCAACGATGAAATCGAGATGGAGGACCTGGACAAAATCTGGTCAAAACAAACCAATGTGCGCTACATTTTCAGCGGTTCATTTGTCAATCAGATGAAGTACATATTCGAAGAGAAGAAATTCTTCTACTATATGTGCGACGTAATTCCCCTTGGAAAACTCAAGAAAAAAGAGTGCGTGGACTATATAGTACGCTCATTTCAAAGACTAGGCAGGGTGATACAGGAAGAGCAGGCGGGTACAATCTACCAACTTGCAGACGGCAATATCTGGTATATAAAGCACCTCTGTTCCATCTGTATGTCTATGCCGATAGGTTATGTCAATAATACAATCATCAAACAGGCCACTGAGAGTCTTATTTCCCTACATTCTCCCCGGTTTATGCAGACAATGATGGATCTGACACCCAATCAGATCAATTTCCTCAAGGCGGTGGTAGATGGGGCACAACGATTCAGCAGCCAGGAGATTCTAGAAGGATACCGCCTAAACTCCTCCGCCAATGTTTTTCGTCTGAAAGATGCACTCAAGAAGAAGGAAGTGCTGACGTTTGACAAGGAAGACAATGCCATCATACTGGATACCCTATTTGCTTACTGGCTAAAAAATACGTATTTTAAATAGAAACTTTGATTATGAAAAAAATAGTATTTCTGACAGGCGCAGGTATCAGCGCCGAAAGCGGTATAAAGACGTTTCGCGATAGCGACGGATTGTGGGAAAACCATAGAGTAGAGGATGTTGCTTCCATCGAAGGATGGTATCGCGACCCCAAACTGGTGATAGACTTCTATAACGAACGCAGAAGACAACTCGAAACTGTAAAACCTAATCGCGCACACGAAATTATCGCGGAGCTGGAAAAGGACTTCGACGTGACTATTGTCACACAAAATGTGGATAATCTACATGAGAGAGCCGGCAGCACCAACATAATCCATCTCCATGGCGAACTTACCAAAATTCGTCCCGTGGATGGAGATGATATGGATGCGATAGATATTGGTTATGCTGATTTGAACATAAACGACAAAGATAGTCGCGGGGTGCAATTACGCCCGCACATCGTATGGTTCGGCGAGGCAGTACCAATGATAGAAAAAGCAGTCAGAGTTGTTTCTAAAGCCGATGTTTTGATAATTGTAGGCACCTCTATGGTTGTTTATCCTGCTGCGGGACTGATTCACTACGCCCCTGCAGGCATACCTATCTATCTGATCGACCCCAAACCTTCCGGACTCCATCATTCACGACTCAAGCAGTTTGTAGAGAAGGCTACAACCGGTATGGAAAAACTTAAAAAAGAGCTTCTAAATGAGCAATAAGAGGCAGATAGTACTCGGTATCACGGGTGCCAGCGGAGCAATCTATGCGGAACGCTATATTCGCGGATGTGCCAAATTACAGGATATTTCGCTCAGCGTTATACTCACCGATACCGCACGCAACATATGGTTGAGGGAGCTGGAATATGACCCCGAAGAACTAATATCTGAGTGCGGCGCCTCCCTTCTTTCGAATGAGAACTTCGACGCTCCTTTTTGCTCCGGGTCGGCCGCTGCTGATACGCTACTGGTACTCCCCTGTTCTATGGGAGCGCTCGCCAGAATAGCCGGCGGACTTGCCTCAGACGCCATCTCCAGGATTGCAGATGTACAGCTCAAAGAACGAAGACAGCTGATCGTTGTGCCTCGCGAAACCCCCTTGAGCCTCATCCACATTCATAATATGAAACTTTTGACTCATGCAGGCGCAATAATATGCCCCGCCTCACCCTCTTTTTATCACAATCCGACAACTATCGAAGATCTTGCGGACTCATTTGCAGGCAGGTTGCTCCATATGTCCGGAGTCAGACCGCTGGAGAAGAAATACCAATGGAATAATAATCATGAATAACCATATGAAAAGAATCATATTCCTTGCAGTACTTTGCCTCTCTGCTCTGATGCTTACTGCGCAAACCTCTACTGTGAAGTTTGCCTTCATCGCGGATACGCACATTGCCGAAGGCTCCGGCACCAATAATGACCTTGTGCAATGCATCAATGATATCAATAACTTGCAGAAAGAACTTCAGTTTGTCATTTTCGCCGGTGACATCACGGAATTTGGAAACGACGAAGAGATTTTTCTTGCAAAAGAGATTATCGATAAACTGGAGATTCCCTATTATATAGTAGCCGGCAACCACGACTCAAAATGGTCGGAAAGTGGCTGTAACACCTTCGCAAAGGTATTCGGATATGAAAATTTTGAATTTGAGTCAGGAGGCATCAAATTTCTCGGCAGCAACAGCGGCCCAAATATGAGAATGGCCCCGGCATTGTTACCCCACGAGAGTCTTATGTGGCTCGATTCTATCGCAAAAGCTACTCCCCGCGAGCAGCCTGTGATATTCGTCAACCACTACCCTCAAGACACCTCGATGCTTAACTATTTCCAGGTCCTCAATGCTCTTAAACAGACAAACATCCAGCTTGTAATGGGTGGCCATTGGCATCGCAATACGGTACTCGACTATGATGGTGTACCCGGAGTGCTGGGAAGGGCTCCCGCAGCCGGACGTAACGGCCATGTTGGATACAATATTGTAACCATAAGTAATAATCGTATCTCCATCAACGAACGCAAGGCAGCTGATGGTAATGGCAAAGGTGGAAAAACCGGCAAAGTCTGGTACACCAGAGAGATGTTTCCAGAACCGCAATTCACTCCTGATATGGCATCGGGAAGAAATAATAAATATGCGCTTCCGGCGAATTTTCCATGGATGACCTTCGATGTCAACCGCGAGTATCCTCAGGTAAAAACGATTTGGGAAATCCAGGATGAGAGTGATATCGGATGCGGTGCGGTACATTCAGGCAAATATGTGCTATATGCCAACACAAAAGGAGTTGTAAAGGCGCTGGATACAGCTACAGGTGCACTAAAGTGGAGTTTCGCTACCGGAGGCAAAGTTTTTTCGACACCGGCAATATCGGGCTCAAGAGTAGTCATCGGCTCCACAGATGGTTATATCTACTGTCTGAATCTTCGCAAAGGCAAACTTTTATGGAAATATAAGTGCAATAAGTCTGTACTAGGTTCTCCCGTTATTATGGACAAAGTAATCTATATCGGTGCTTCTGACAATATATTCAGGGCTTTGAGCCTACGCAGAGGCAAACTTATATGGGAGTATAAATCGGTGAAAGGATTTGTAGAGTGCAAACCCTTTGCAGACAAAGAACAGATCGTATTCGGAGATTGGGGCAATTCCCTTTACTCCCTGGATCCGGCTACAGGAAAAGAGCAGTGGATATGGCGAAATAAGGGTAGCAGAATGTTCTCCCCGGCGGCAGTCTGGCCGGTAAAAAGCAACGGAAGGATTTTCATAGTTACTCCCGACAGGAAATGTCACGCAATCGACGCCCGTACCGGAAAAGGGATCTGGACAGTTGACGGTGGACGTGAATCGATAGCACTTTCAAAAGATGGATCAAAAATTTTTGTAAAGAATATGTTCAATTCCATACAGTGCTGGTCAACCTTATCGGATGAAACCCGTCTGGAATGGAGCATTCAAAGTGGTCTGGGCTACGACATAGCACCCACTCCGGCCGCTACAATCCTTTTGAAAGATGGTAGAGAGATGCTCCTTGTCCCCACCGACAAAGGCAATATCTTCTGCTTTGACAGCAAAAACGGAAACCTTGTTTGGAAGTACAAGATTTCCGTCGCATTGATCAACTCTATTGAACCTCTCGGTCAGGACAAACTCTTGATTTCAACAATGGATGGAGTCGTGACAATGTTGTCCGTCACTTTTTAACCATCTCAATAGTCTGTACAAGGCGCCCCTTACTATCGTAAGACTCCTGTCTTACGCAGCCCAGGTCTTTTACCATCCAGGTAATTATAGTCACTTCTTCTGTGACTATTGCCACTCTGGTTTTCTGTTTTTCCTGTACTTTGGCAGCCTGAAATGTCCCTGCCGGTACTGTCACACTCTCCATTCCGAGCACTTTGCGCTCCGTAAGATAGATAGTGCCGCCAATTTTGCCGATTTTGATTGACAGAGTTCTGTCGGGGAGTTTATCGCCAGACTTGATATCTGAAGGAACATATATAACACAACCTCTTACCATAAGGTCCTGTGTTGTCAGTCCTTTTTTGATGGTCTCGAGCTGAGCAGTAACCTCTCCTTCTTTGATATAAAGAGATAAATTCGAGGACTTGTCTTTAAGGAGATGTTGACCATTCTTATCAAAAAAGACCTGTTCTAAAACCACAGAAATATCGTCCAGCGACTCAGCATTGATACTTTTGACAGTTTCATCATAATACCCACGTAGGTCGCCTTTACTGTCGTAAATCCTGTAAGTCACCTGCGACCCGCTTTGCGTAGCAAAATAATACTGGGCTCTAAGAGGCATTACTGCTGCCAAAGCAACAGATAGTATCAGAAGAATTCTTTTCATTCCGTACAAAATTAGATTTTACTGATGCTCTCAGCAGCAATCCAGCCTTGACGTCCGTCAGAAAGTTCAATTCTTGTCCAGTCACCTAACTCATCAAGCAAAGAGACCTTAGTGCCCTCGTGAAGTACAAAAATGGACTTTCCTGCCTCTCCGGGTGAGCTTCTTACGGAAGATACGGGTGACATAACTATTGCCGAATCCTCCTTGATCGCATCATTTTTCTCACTTATTGAGAATGTAAATGCTATAATGGCAAATAACAGACCAACACAAGCAAGCACAAAAGAGGCTTTACGACCGCGAAGCGAAGATCCAAATCTGAATCCAAGCATCAACATGAACACCACAAATGCCAGTACTATTGAAATCCAGGCCCATACATCTGCCGAAAAAAGGTATTTGACATTGCGCACCCAGGTTACGAGGATCAGATCAGGCAAGACATCTATCTTATCAAGAGTAAATCTCTGCGCAATAGCCAAGTTGTGCGCCGCATCATCATGTGAAGGGTCGAGTTTGAGCGCTTTCTCATAGTAGAGAATTGCATGGGAATTATCACCACTCTTGAAATAGCTATTGGCAATATTGTAGTAGAGATCAGGAGAGACCTTCTGCTCTCCTTCTATCATCAGGTAAAAGTTAAGCGCGTTAATATAGTCTTCTTCAGCGTAGTAATCAGCTGCCATTTTCCAGAGATCATCGACGCTTTCCTGAGCGGAGGTGACAAGGGGGCTGATACAAAGAAGTGCTGCAATAATTAATGTTGCAGAACTCCCTGGACGTTTGGTTGCAATTTTCAATTTTGATTCGATTTCTGAAAGAACACTCACAGCTTCATTGTAAAGACTCTCCATCTCAGCAGTTTCTGAATCGGGAGCGTATCTTGCAAATTCACATCTGTCAAGGATGGAGATGAATCGGGTTATTAATTGTTCAGGAACACTCTTTTCCGTAAGGGATGAGGAGATTCTCTCTTTGGAAAGATCCGCTACCGGAATAGTCAGTTTGTCAGATACATATCCGAGCATCGCCTTGTGAAGTTCTTCATAATATGCGCCACTAAGCCCCTGTTTGAGATAGGTGTCCGCCTGTCGTAGACGTGCACGAGCCATTTTTTTGGCTCTGCGGTTGCGGGTTCCTACCACATCTGTGCGGAGTGCAGCTCTTTTTTTCAAAATTGCGCCTACTGCGAAGAATAGTAGAATGAAAAGTGCAATCAATCCATAAAAATACAGGGATCCCGCAAAGAAACGCCCTTTATCCCTCAGCGAAGGTGTACCGGTCGATATATATCTAATATCTTCAGCAAGGTTCTTCACACTCTGGCGGGTGACACCTGGCATTACCACTCCTCCATCTTCTATACCACTACCACGTCCCACCTTGACGGGGAGAACGCCCGTATTAAGAGTCCTGTACTGTTTGCTTGAGAGGTCATAAAATGAATATTCAATCGGAGCGATTTCAAAATCACCGTGACTGCGTGGTATAAATGGAAATTCAAATGTCTTGCTGCCAGAAGTACCATCATATGAAACCTTTTCGGTAGTCTTTACATCATAGAGTTCAAAATCGGACGGAAACTCAACTTTTGGGGCTTCTAACATTGAAATATTACCGGTTCCGTTGATTGTAATCGTTAGAGAAGCAGCCTCGTGTGCAGTAAGGCTATCTTTACTTAATGATGCACTGATCTTGAAATCTCCGACTCCGCCGCCGAAAGAGGCCGGGGCAGACGGTAAGGCTTTTACCGTAACTATAGTCTCGGGAGTGTAAAGGCGTTTTCTGACTGTTTGAAAATTGTCAAAAAAATCATCGAAAATGCTTCTCGGACCGGTGGTGCTGGCACGTACCCTAACCACACATATCATCTCCGCAGACTCAATCTTAATATTACCTGTCTGCTGGGGAATAAGCATATATCGACGAAGCAAAGCTGCATTGTAGATAGTGCCGTCCACATTCTCCCTATTGAATGTTATATTCTGCGGTGTATCAATCTCTCTGCTCCAGAAGCCGTTGAAGGTGGGGAACTTCACATCCTCAAAACTAGCGATATCCACCCTGGTGTATAGCTTGAGTGTGGCAATAATAGGCTCACCTTTGACCACATTGCGTTTATTAAGCGTCAATCTGAGGAAAATATCGTCGGACGAGGCACTTTGCACCTTTGAATCACTCTGACTCTGCTGCGTGTCAGCCTGCTGATCCTGGGTTTGTCTCTCCTGCTGACTACCGACCACCTCTATAGTGACGCTACGCGTACTGTACTGCTGCTTGTCTATGATAGCGGTTGCTACCGGTATGGTAAACCTGCCTTCTCCTTTGGCCTGGAGCAGATATGTCACTGTCTCTTTATGAGTGGAAGTTCGTTTTCCGTTGATGATGCTTACACTACTGGAAGTACCTTTTTGCGGGCCCCATACTACATTGAAATCATCACTTCCCGGCCAGTTAAAGTCCGACATCTTACCGTCCGAAGTAAAGACCAACCTGAATGTCTCATCCATAGCTACCACGCTCGGGGCCTCAACAGTAAGCCCCTGGCCCAAGGCAACTTTGGTTGAAAACAACAATAAAAAGAGAAATGTCAGTATTCGTTTCATAATTTATCTCATCCGGTATGATTACCAGTTTTTTTCTTTCTGTTTTGATTTCAACAAAAGGGCTTTTTCTTTCTTGACCTTCTCCTGAGTCTCCTTTTCCTTCTCCTGAATCGCCTGTAGCATCTGCTGAGCGGCTTGTGGAGTTATTTTGGGAGGAGGAGTCTCTCCATCGCGCTGGTCCTGTTTGTTGTCATGATCGTTTTGATCTTGATTATTGTCCTTATTTTGATTTTGATCTTGATCTTTGTTCTGATCCTTATTATCGTTCTGATTTTGGTCCTTGTTCTGATCTTGATCCTGGTTTTGATCTTGATTTTGATCCTTGTTTTGGTCTTGGTTTTGGTCCTGATTTTGGTCTTGATTCTGCTGTTGGTCCTGTAGCATCTTCTGTGCATATGCAAGGTTGGACTTTGTCTCCATATCATCAGGATTACGGCGTAGGGAATTCTTGAAAGCCTCTATAGCCTCGGCATATTTTTTCTGACTGAGCAGCGAATTGCCCATATTGTGGTACATATCGGAACCGCGGCTCTCTTTTCCAAGGGAATCTGCCACCGAAGAGTAGTATTTATCCGCTTCGGTAAAGTTTTCCATCCGGAAAAAAGTGTTGCCAAGATTGTAGCCGGCTGCATTGGAAAGCGAATCGGTTACAAGAGCCTTTTTGTAGTTTATTTCAGCCTCCTGGTACTTTTCCTTGCGGAAATCCCTGTTTCCCCGACGTACTTGGGAACGCTCGGTCTGCGCAAAGGTTACCACAGCTGTCAGAATAAGCGTTAATAATATCAAAACTAACCTTTTCATCATTTATCCTCCATTTTGAACAATTGTCTGCGGCTTTTCCTCTCGGAAATCAGCAGTTCTAGTATCAGGAAAAAGAGTGCGATGCCAAAGAAGTACATATACTGCTCGTCAAAATCCTCAAACACCACAGACTGAAACTCCTGTTTATCCATCTCCTTAATGTGGTCAATAATAGGATTTAGACCAAATTCGCTGTTGCCGGCACGCACATATAGACCATCTCCTATATCGGCTATCTTTCTAAGTGTATTTTCATCCAGGCGGGTCACCACTATTTCCCCATCCCTATCCTTTAACAACCCTCCATCCATAGGAATGGGTTTACCCTCAGGCGACCCCACACCTATGCAATAGATCCTGATGCCACTCTCAGCCACAGTACGGGCCACCTCCATAACATCACCCTCATGATCTTCTCCATCGGAAATGACAATAATTGCGCGGCTGTTTTCACTCTGAGTGCTGAAACTGCGAGCAGAAGTGGCTATGGCATCTGCCAACGCAGTACCTTGTATCGGCACCGAACCGGTGGTAATGCTATTGAGAAATATCTTGGCAGAGACATAATCGGTAGTGATAGGTAGCTGAACGAAGGATTGACCCGCAAAGAGAATCAATCCGATGCGGTCACCATGAAGACGGTCCACCAATCGTTCTATGGCAAGTTTGGACCGCTCAAGACGGTTGGGAGAGTAATCCTCTGCAAGCATTGAGTTGGAAACGTCAAGCGCCACCATCACTTCAACTCCCTTGCTCTGTCTCTCCTTGAGACGAGCTCCAAGCTGGGGTCTTACAAGTCCCAGTACGAAAAAGAACCAGGCAATGGCAAACAGAGTAATTTTAAACCATCCCCTGCCCCTGGAGACATCTGGCATTAGTTTGGACACAAGTGCCGTATCTCCGAGTTTGGCAATCCTCCTTTTCTTGATACGAAGTGAGATTCCGTAAAAAATGAATAGGAAGGGTATTATGAGTAAGAGGAGCAGATATTCTCCTTGTGCAAGGTGTATCATTCTATGGTATCCTCCTTATTACAAACAATCTGAATAAAAGTTCCGCCAAAAGAGCCAGCAGTGCTATCACCGCGTACCTCATAAATAGTTCCGTATAGATCGGGAAACTGTCCACTGTGGTCTTGCTCTTCTCCATGGCGTTAATCTCACCGTAAATCTCAAGCAGCTTGGTATTATCAGTAGCCCTAAAGTATTTTCCACCGGTCTGGGCGGCTATCTCCTGAAGGAGTTTCTCGTCTATTTCCACCTCTATATCCTGTAGGCGAACCCCCCAGGGGGTCATTACCGGATAAGGTGCTGTGCCCATTGCCCCCACTCCTATAGTATATACCCGGATATTATAAGTTTTGGCTATCTCAGCAGCCATAAGAGGGGCAATTTCACCACGGTTATTGACACCGTCTGTAAGCAATATTACTACCTTGCTCTTGGCATCGGAGTCCTTGAGTCGCGCAACCGCTGTGGCAAGTCCGTTTCCGATAGCAGTACCATCCTCAATCAGTCCGGTCTCTATCTCCTTCATCAGGTTGATCAGAGTTACACGGTCAGTAGTGAGCGGAGACTGGGTAAAACTTTCACCGGCAAAGACCACTATACCAATACGGTCGGTAGGCCTTGAGGCTACGAATTCTATTGCAATATCCTTTGCAGCACCGATACGGTCAGGTTTAAAATCACGGGCAAGCATCGAAGTGGAGATATCCATTGTAAGCACGATGTCCACACCTTCGGTATCCACAGTCTCGAAGGTTTCCGAGGTGCGCGGACGTGCAATAGCCACGATGATAGCAGCAATCGCAATCATCCTCAACACGAATGGTAGATGGCGCAGCACTTTTTTGAACGAACCTCCCTTTGCCTTCCATGGGGTGGAATCTGAAACCAACATGGATGGCGAAGCACCTTTGTATTCCCTCCAGATGTAAAGGGCTGTAAGCGGGATGAGTATAAGCTCCAGCCAAAGCAGATATGGATATTCAAAAAACATGGGCTACTTCTCCTCCTCCTTTTCTTTTTCAATTTCCTGCAAGAAAGTGGCATTGACAAATCTCACTGCAGTAGGGATTGCTTCCTCATTCTCCCCAATAGAGGGGGTGTGTTTTGCAAACTTGACAAAATCCGCCGTAGTAAAGAGCTCCCTAAGGCGTTCCATCAACTGAGGATCAATCTCTTTGTCTTTCAGTTCCTCAAACATCTCGTTTGAGGTCTGCTCCATTGCTGTGATATCATATCTATCGCTGATATATTTGCGCAGAGTATCAGTTACCGCCGTATAAAATTGCTTATGTCGGTTGTTCTGCCAAAGTTTCTGGCCGCGTATCTTCTCAAGAGAACGTAATGCAACTATATGTGGAGGATCCTTGACTATCGGACGTCCGAAGAAAGAACGCCCCTCTTTAGCCCTTTTAACAAAGCGTACGATAAACCATATAACGGCAATTGCAATCAGCACTATACCGCCCCAGAGGAGTATTTCTGAAAAGGTGACAGGATATTTTATCTGTCCTTTTATATCAAAGGGGACAAATGTGGCAGTATCTATCTGAATGGTATTGACGTCGAGTATAGGTCCGTCATAAAAGAGGGTATCGACTGAGCCGTCACTTCTCTCAATATGGACAATCACCGGCGGTAGGAAATAACTTCCACTGTCAAATGCCGTAAGGGTCATTCTCCCCTCAACTTCTAGCTTTCCTCTTCTGAAAGAGAGAGTATCTATGTGGAATCCCTTGATAGTCTCAACTCCGGGAGCTACCGGCTCATCCGGTCTTTCTATATAATAATCCTCCCCTTCAGATATTCTGACGGGAATTTTCCACTCAATCTGATCACCTATAAGAATGGAATCCCTGCTGAGCACAGATTTGTACTGCGGCTCGCCGGCATTCTGAGCGAATAGCGAGATCGCACAAAAAAAGAGTGTAAATATGGTCAATAAATATCTTCTTTTCATCAAGCTCTGTTTTTGAAAAACGAAATCAGCTCCTTGACATAATCCTGGTTGGTGCCGATGCTAACATTATCCACCTTATACTTGCGCAACAGATGGATTGTCTCTTGATAAAGATCCCTATTCCACTGTGCGAAGCTGCGACGCACCTTAGAAGAAGAGGAGTCAACCCACATGCCATGGCCTGTCTCTGCATCACGTATCCTTATCAGGCCGACATCAGGTATCTCTCTTTCTCGGGGATCGTATATATTGATTACCGAAAGATCATGGCGTCCTGCAGCAATCTTTATAGCCTCCTCATAACGCGGGGATGTATTTTCATCTGTATCCAGCATATCTGAGAGCAGAAACGCTGTGCAACGCTTTTTGATGGCGTTGGTAAGATAGCGTAATGCCTCACCTATGTCGGTTCCCTTCTCCTGTGGCTTGAATTCGAGAATTTCCCTGATAATCCTCAACAAATGGCTGCGCCCCTTCTTGGGAGGGATAAACTTCTCCACCTTACTGCTGAAAAAGAGGGCCCCGACCTTGTCGTTGTTGATTGACGCAGAAAATGAAAGCACCGCAGCAATCTCAGCCATCAGGTCCTTTTTGGACTTCCCAACAGTACCGAAGGCCCTTGAGCCGCTCACATCTATCATAAGCATCACAGTAAGTTCTCTCTCCTCTTCGAAAACCTTAATGTAAGGGGTCCTAAGACGAGCAGTGACATTCCAGTCCATACTGCGCACATCGTCGCCGTATTGGTACTCACGTACCTCACTGAAAGCCATACCTCGCCCTTTGAAGGCGGAGTGGTACTCGCCTGCAAATATCTGATGAGACAAAGCGCGGGTCTTTATCTCAATCTTCCTTACTTTTTTCAACAAATCTGTTTCCATCAACAATTATCTACTATGGAACTTCCACTGCATTCAGGATATCGGCAATAATGGCCTCTGTGGTCACATTTTCGGCTTCAGCCTCATAGGTCAGTCCAATTCTGTGTCTTAGTACCTCATAGCAAACCGCCCTTACATCCTCAGGAATAACATAGCCTCTGCGCTTGATAAATGCATAAGCCTTGGCTGCCAACGATAATGATATGCTTGCACGGGGAGAGCCGCCAAACGCAATCATGTCCTTCAGTTTAGGCAAATTATATTCTTCAGGATAACGAGTGGCAAAAACGATGTCAACTATATATTTTTCTATTTTTTCGTCCATATATACATCTCTGACCACTTCACGGGCACGAACAATATCCTCGGGCTTGAGCACTGTAGAGGGTTTCGGGAAAGTTCCTGAATTGTTCATGCGAATAATGAGTTTCTCCTCCTCCTTTTTGGGGTAACTCACAACCACTTTAAGCATAAATCGGTCTACCTGAGCCTCCGGTAGAGGATAGGTACCCTCCTGTTCAATGGGGTTCTGCGTTGCCATCACGAGGAAAGGTTGTGGCAAAGAAAAACTGTCATCACCTATAGTCACCTGACGCTCCTGCATCGCCTCGAGCAATGCGGATTGCACTTTTGCGGGTGAACGGTTGATCTCATCTGCAAGTACGAAGTTGGCAAAGATGGGACCCTTCTTAATCTGGAACTGTTCACTCTTCTGACTATAGATGAGCGTACCGATAACGTCTGCCGGTAAAAGGTCCGGGGTAAACTGTATTCTGCTGAATTTTGCATCCACAATGGATGCGAGAGTATTGATAGCCAAAGTCTTAGCAAGACCAGGCACGCCTTCGAGGAGAATATGGCCATCGGCCAGAAGTCCAATCAGTAGGTTCTCCACTAGATGTTTCTGACCCACAATGACCTTGTTCATCTCCATCGTAACAATATCGACGAAGGCACTTTCGCGTTCTATGCGGTCGTTGAGTTCTTTGATGTTTACGCTGTCCATATGTTTATAAATTGAATATTTTTGTATTTTTGTGATTTGTAAACTACAAAATTAATATATTTTTTCCAATGCGGCTCTTTGTTTCACTCTCTTTTAACGGCGGTGCTTATAGCGGATGGCAGATCCAGAAAAATGCTATTTCCGTGCAGGCCGTTCTGGAGAGGGCACTGACCCTTGCAACTGGAGAAACAATTTCTGTCATAGGTGCCGGAAGAACGGATGCCGGAGTCAATGCCAAAGTATTCATAGCCCATTTCGACATTTCAGCGGAATGCACTAAGAAGCCAAAGGAGATATTACGCAAAATAAATGCCATTCTACCTTCGGACATCATAGCCCAGAATATTTGTCAGGTTGCTGATGATGCCCACGCCCGTTTTGATGCCATAAGCCGTACATACAGTTATTATGTCCACACCGAAAAGGACCCTTTTGCCATTTTTTCATATCACTACAGACATCGCCTTGATATGGAAAGGATGAACATTGCCGCACAACATCTGCTCGGAACAAAGGATTTTTCCAGTTTTGAAAAAGTCGGCAGCGACAACAATACATCCATTTGCACTGTCACATCGGCTCTATGGGGACGGATTGATAAAACACATCTATGCTTTGAAGTTACTGCGGACCGTTTTTTGAGAAATATGGTCAGGGCTATGGTTGGCACACTTTTGGATGTCGGCAGAGGCAAAAGAGAACCTGAATGGATTACACAACTGATAGAGGAAAAAGAGCGCTGTAAGGCAGGACAGTCAGTTCCCGGCCATGCGCTTTTCCTAAAGGAGGTTAGATATCCCTATCCGCTTTTTGAAAACAATAAAAAATAAAAACAGATAAATTTATGCTTTTTACATTTCTACAAACAAGCACTGAAGTAATTGAGGGCGCAGTTGCCCCAGTGCAGGAAGAACTCACCTTTTCCTTGATTGATATGGCGATCAAAGGTGGATGGCTGATGATTGTGCTCGCACTACTCTCCATAATAGGTATCTATATTTTTGGTGAAAGATGGTGGGCCATCAGAAGAGCCGGAAAAATCAGTAAGACCTTTATGAAAGACATAAACGATTACATCCTGGACGGTAAAATCAAATCTGCTCTAGGTCTTTGCAAAAAAACCTCTTCTCCGATTGCAAGGCTGGTAGAGAAAGGGATCGAAAGGGTTGACAAACCCCTTACAGACATACAAACAGCAGTAGAGAATGTCGGCAACCTCGAAGTTGCAAAGCTCGAGAAAGGACTTCCCTTCCTGGCTACCATAGCCGGCGGTGCACCTATGATCGGATTTCTTGGTACGGTAATGGGTATGATCCAGGCATTCTTCAATATGTCTCAGGCAGGCAACAACATAGACATTACTCTCCTCTCCGGAGGTATATATACAGCTATGGTTACCACTGTGGGCGGTCTGATAGTTGGCATTATGGCCTTTTTTGCCTACAACTACCTAACTGCAAGAGTATCAGATGTGGTATTCAAGATGGAAAATGTCACCATCGATCTTCTTGACACATTACAGTCCAGACAGGACTCAACCATTTATTGATCCGGTTATGGCCATAAAACGAAAAACCAAGGTAGAAGCATCATTTTCGATGTCATCAATGACGGACATTGTTTTTCTGCTGCTGCTATTCTTTCTGATAACATCTACACTGGTCAATCCCAACGCTCTCAAGCTCCTGCTGCCCAAGAGTACAGGACAGGTGTCTGCCAAGGCCACAGTCAGCGTCTCCATAAAGCACTATCCCGAGCAGAACATGGTCTCTTACCACATCAACGGTAACCAGATGCCTATCCGCTTTGACCAGATTGAGGGAAGTGTCATCAATCTACTTCAGGGGGAAGATGACCCGACTTTTTCCATCTATGCCGACGAAACCGTTCCCATTAAGGAAGTAGTGGCATTGATGAACATTGCGAAGCGAAACAAATTTAAAGTAATAATGGCGACCTCGCCTGAATAATAACAGACTGAAAATGAGTTCCGGAAGCAAAGACGGCAAATCCAATATGTTCGGCATAGGACTGACGGCGATATTCCATATCGCCCTGCTCTTTATTGGTGTCGGCTCCGGACTCAAATACAACTATCCACCTCCCGAAGAGCAGGCAATTCTTATGGATTTTCTATCTGAAGAAGAGCCTAAGCCCATAGAAGTGGCTGCAGGCATTGAACCCAGAACTCCAAACCCCAACCCTGAAGAGGAGGTAAGGCTTGTACAGCGCTCCGAAGGTCCGGTAGAAGGAACAAAGAGCAACGAGGCTCTAGAAGCTACAGTCGGTGATGATGGTGATGTGGAGATACCCGAACCGCCGCGCAAGGAGATCAACCGCAGGGCTCTCTTCCCCACAGCCAGCAACGATAAGAAGGACACACTCGCACCTCAGACAGCAGAGACTCCTTCGGACAATCTTACGGCAGGCCATGCCCAAGGCAATACCCGGCTTGGCTCTACAGATGGCACTCCCAGTGCTCAGCTCAAAGGACGCTCCTTAATGGGCTCCCTACCTCTCCCCAAATATTCCGTGCAGGCCTCTGGCCGTGTGGTGGTAAAGATAATGGTGGATAAAAATGGCAATGTGACCTCTGCACAACCAGGCGTTGCAGGTACCACAGTTACAAACAGAACCCTCTGGGAGGCCGCAAAGGAAGCCGCTCTCAAAGCCAAATTCAACACCAGCAGCGCCATCTCCCAAGAAGGCACCATTACCTATATTTTCACACTGAAATAACTCTCTTTTCATTATATTTGCGGGTAATTCATCAATTAACAGAATTTCCGCAATGAAAAGAGTCGTTTCCACATTTATGATGCTGATGATTGCCATCAGCGTTTGTTTTTCACAAGAATTGCCAAAACGTGAGTTCCGCGGCGCCTGGTTACATATTGTCGGTAATCAGCAGATGCGGACCATGACCATGGAAGAGATCCAAGAGTGGTTTGTAAAGTCACTGGACAGACTTGAAGAACTTGGCTGCAATGCCATTCTTTTCCAGGTAAGACCACAGGCAGATGCTTTCTATGAGTCGGATATAGAGCCATGGACCCGTTTTCTGACCGGTGAGCAGGGCAAAGCACCCAATCCTTACTGGGATCCTATGGAATTTCTGATCAAAGAGACTCATGCACGCGGAATGGAGTTCCACGCCTGGCTCAATCCATATCGTGTAACTTCAAACGATACCGAAGTACTCCACCCCGACCATCTCTATTTCAAAAAACCGGATATTTTCAAGAGATACGGCAAACAACTTTATTTCGATCCGGGCGAGCCCGAATCGGTAACCCACACCGTGAAGGTCATCGTGGATATCGTTAATAGGTATGACGTGGATGCAATTCACTTTGACGACTATTTCTATCCCTATCCCATACCCTACGAAGAGTTCCACGATGATGCATCTTTCGTAAAATATGGAAAAGCCCAGGGGTTTGAGTATTGGCAAAAAAATGACTGGAGAAGAAATAACGTGGAGACCCTGATGCGGGAAATCAATACAGCCATTAAAGCCATCAAGCCATGGATAAGGTTTGGTATTTCACCTTTCGGAATCCATAGAAATCTAAAGGACACTCCTGACGGCAGCGGCAGTAAGACCAACGGCCTCTCCAACTATGAACAGCTCTTCGCGGATGTTCCGGGTTGGGCTGAGAAAGGCATCATCGACTATTTGGTACCCCAGCTTTATTGGAAAATCGGTCATCCTGCCGCAGATTACGATGTGCTTATAAATTGGTGGAACGATAGCAATTTCAAAGGACATCTTTATATTGGACAAAGCATCTCAACCTTCAACGAGCCCGATCTCGACAATCCTAAAATCACTCAGATGCCCAGAAAAATGGAACTCGTACGCACCCTGCCCAATGTGGATGGCAATGTATGGTGGCCGGGCTGGACATTAACACCCGCACCTGTGATCAAAGCAGAGGGAGAACGCCAGACGCCTCCCCGCAGGGCGGAACAGGCGCCCTCTCTCCCATTCTCCATTACAGACTCTTTGGAAAATGTATATCAGAGATGCCCAGCTCTGATACCGGCATACACCGACCTCGATGCCGTCAATCCCGACCCCGTAGAATCCATAAAGATAAGAAGAGGCTCTATCGTATGGGAGGTGCAACCCACCGATGATGTAATGCAAGAACCCCACTTTTATGTGGTTTACAGATTCCCGGAAAATGAAGAGATAAATTTGGATGAGAGCCAATACATTGTCAAAATTACAAAAGACCAGAGCTTCAAACCGGAAGGAAAACGAGATCGTAAATTCAAGTATGTGGTAACTGTGGTTGACAGATGCTGGAACGAAAGCACAGCATCAAAAGCGGTTGTTTGGTAAGAAATTCCATTCTGACTGCTCTTCGGGATCTCCATAAAAATTCAATTCAATGTCGGGAGAAAAACAACAAGTATCTTTTTCATTAAAAATCACAACAAAAGCGGAATTTTTTACAATATCTGACAAGAAAGATTGACATTCCTCATATTTTTGAACATGAGAATCATATAATTGTTTTGTTTCAACCGGATTAGTATAAAAAAGATAGTGGTGACATGAATCCCGGGACAATGTTATTGGACTGTAACGACAATATAAAGGAATCGTATCATGGTTAAATAAAAGGAATGCGTCCCCCGCACCTGAATCTGATGTGCTGATAAACTCTTTTCTATTTCTGATTGACTCAATATCTTTTACCGATAAAAGCTCTTTTTTAGGATATAAACTGATTGTGGAATCTGTACTGTTATTTATCTTGATTTTATAGAAAATCCACCAGGGTCCCAATTCTTCTCCACTTTGTTGCTGATTTGAATAGATATCTTCAAACTCAATCAGGTTGTTTTGAGTATCAGAGTCATAATTATTATTTGTTTTATTGACTTGAGAACACCCAATCAATGCAAAAAAACAAACCAAAATAAAAAGAAATAATTCCCGGGGTTTCATCTTGAATATCTCATTTGCCAGTAATATAGACGGTTATTACTCCCAACAGCTCATATTGTACAACCTTTACGGTTTTGATTCTCCATTTTCTCAGCCCGATAAGCTTCATTACCTCATCCTTTGTCTCTACTTCCTTGTCATTATAAACATAGATTATTTTAATGTTGTCCTGCTCACAATCTAAATCTACAACACTATCCATTATGTATTTATTCACATAAAGATAACCCTCCTTCGCTTTTCTAGTACGGATATGCAGAATACCATTTGTACTTAGCATATCACTTTTTTCGACAAAAAGCTTTTTTATCGCCTTTTGGTTTATTGAAGAAAAAGTGTCATTAACGGAAGTCTTGGTATGACTGCAATCAAATAAATAATTACAATAATAATTTGTTAATAAAACAGATGGAATTTTGTCAAAATCAACACAGCATCTTTTACCAACAAATATATTGTCAATATAAACACTAAGGCTATCGCTGTTTGGACTATGTGCATTAGCATTCAGATTAAGACAAAAACAAATGGTGATAAATAGTATTTTAATGGCGTTTTTCATAATCAATTTTTATAATACACATTGTCCTTACGTAGTTTTTTCACAAAATGGGGATTTTAACATAAACCCTGAAAGTTTAGGGTTGACTTTCAGGGTTTACATCGTTTTCAGCTATTATCTATTTCATATAAGAGTATCTGTAATCCGTAGGAGATACCAGAGTCTCTTTTATTGTACGAGGGATTGTCCAGCGAATGAGGTTGAACTCGCCACCGGCTTTATCATTGGTACCTGAAGCACGTGAACCGCCGAAGGGCTGCATACCTACTACCGCACCAGTGGGCTTGTCATTGATATAGAAGTTACCGGCTGTATAGCGCAGTTTGTCTGCAATTTTCTGAACTGCAATCCTGTCTCTGCCAAATACTGCACCTGTAAGACCATAGATGGTAGAGTTGTCGCAAAGCTCAACTGCCTTATCCATTTCCTCATCCTTATATACATAGACTGTGAGAACAGGACCGAAGATCTCCTCAACCATAGATTTGAAATGAGGATTTGTAGTCTCAATGACAGTAGGCTGAACAAAGTAACCCTTGCTCTTATCGTATTTGCCCCCCATTACTATCTTAGCATCTTTGCTATTGCGTGCAAGGTCTATATAAGAAGCAATATTATCAAATGAGGCTTCGTCAATTACTGCATTTACAAAGTTCGAGGGATCGCAAACATCTCCCATCTTGATCTTTGCTGCCTGCTCCTTAATGCCCTCAAGAATTAAAGGCCAAAGAGAAGCGGGAACATACATTCTTGAGGCTGCCGAGCACTTCTGACCCTGGAACTCAAATGCACCGCAGAAAGCAGCAGTAGCTACTTCTTTCACACATGATGAAGGGTGTACGAAAATAAAGTCCTTACCGCCGGTCTCTCCCACCAAACGTGGATATGAGATATATTTCTCAAGATTATTGGCTGCCTGCTTCCAAAGTGTATTGAAGGTTGCATTGGAGCCGGTAAAATGTACACCTGCCATATATTTTGAGTTGAACACTACATCACCAATTACCCTACCGGGACCGGGAAGGAAATTGATCACGCCGTCAGGCACACCTGCCTCCTTAAAGACCTTCATAAGATAGTAGTTGGATAGAATCGCAGTAGTCGCCGGCTTCCATACCGTCACGTTCCCCATCAATATAGGGGACATATTGAGGTTACAAGCGATAGAGGTAAAATTGAAGGGACTTAATGCAAACACAAAACCCTCAAGGGCTCTATACTCAACGCTGTTGATCTGTCCGGGAGCACTCTTTGGCTGGAATCCATAGAGCTTACCAGCAAAATGAGCATTGTAGCGCAGGAAGTCAATCAGTTCACATGCAGCGTCAATTTCTGCCTGATAAATATTTTTGCTCTGTCCGAGCATTGTGGAGGCATTGATTACAGCGCGATACTTACCTGCAATCAGGTCGGCAATCTTTAGCAGGATAGTGGCGCGAACGGTCCAGTCGAGTTCCGACCACTCTTTGTGGGCAGCCATTGCTGCCTCTATAGCCATCTGCACCTCCTTCTCCCCCGCCTTGTGGTAAGTGGCGAGCAAATGTTGATGGTCATGCGGCATAACTACTTTGCCCGTGTTACCGGTGCGAACCTCATTGCCTCCTATGATCAGAGGGATCTCTATCACTTGAGAACTCTGTTTTTTGAGTTCTGCCTCAAGCGCTTCCCTTTCAGGAGAACCTTTAAGATAAGTTTTTACCGGTTCATTCGCCGGCAGCGGAAAAGAAAAGATTGCATTTTTCATATCGATTGTTGTTTTAATTATTTAGCAAATATAGCAAAATCAGAATAAATTTTCTAATTTTGGCAGCTGTTATTAACAAATTAACATGAAAATAGCACTTGTACAACATGATATCGTTTGGGCGGAACCTGAGATAAATTGCAATCATATATCCGAATTGCTTGAAACAATACCACAAGTAGACCTTGTAGTACTGCCGGAAATGTTCTCTACAGGATTTGCAACAAAACCGGAGGGCATAGCTGAAAATGAACCCAGTTATTCTCTGGGATGGATGAAGAAGAGTGCTGCCAGGATGGATTGCGCAATAGCAGGAAGTGTAGCACTGAAAACAAAAGAAGTCTATGTGAACCGATTCTATTTTGTAAAACCTGATGGTGACGTATTAACCTATGATAAACGCCACCTTTTCACATACGGTGGTGAACATCTTACTTTCAACCCCGGACATAAACGAGTTATAATTGAATGGTGCGGAGTAAGGATCCTTCCTATTATATGCTACGACCTGCGTTTTCCGGTATGGAGTCGTAATCGCGGAGACTACGATATGATGATTTGTGTGGCCAGCTGGTCAATTCCCAGACGTTACCATTGGGACACACTTATCAGAGCACGAGCTATCGAAAACCAATGTTATGTGGCAGCTGTAAATCGCATCGGAACAGATCCTAGCAGAGAATACAATGGCGGAACAGCATTTATCGACCCTTACGGACAGCCTATTGCACTCTGCAGTGATAACAAAGAAGAGGTAATAATTTGCAAGACCGATCTTCAGATACTCAACAATTACAGAAAAAAGTTTCCCGCCATTGGGGATAGGGATAATTTTTCAATTTTTTACTAGAACCGGTAAAATTTTCTATATTTTTTTTCAACTGAATATCTTTTCCGGCCTCCTTTTAATATCTATGCCGGCAAAGAAAACCTGACGACAAGACCGGTCCCGGAAGGTCCGGAGGAGGCAGAGACTGTACCTCCATGAGCTAAAACAGCGTTTTTGACAATCGAAAGACCGAGACCGGTACCTCCTGCTGCTCCTTCACCGCGTGTGCGCCCCTTGTCAACACGATAAAACCGTTCGAAAATGCGATTAAGATGCTTCTCGGGGATGCCTGAACCATTGTCAGAAACTTCAAACTCTATGCAGTCCTCTCTTCTAAAGCAGGCAATCCGCAAAGTATCTGCCCCCGAAGCATACATCACCGCATTTTCCACCAGATTGCGAAAAACCGAGTATAAAAGCCCCTGGTCACCTCTGACAAAAAGATAATCAGGTATGGCCAGTTCTACTGAAATGCCTGCAGAATCGAGTTTACCCTTGAAATCCTCTAGCACATCATTGATTATACGCTCAAGGTCCACTCCATCTTCCATTGTGGCTCTTCCTTCATCGAGACGAGAAACAGTGGACATGTAGGCCATAAGACGTGTTATCCGCTCACTTTGCGAAAGACAACGCTCAAGAAAATGACGACGCTTCTCCTCGGGTAGATCAGGGTTAGCCACCAAAGTTTCAAGATAACCATGGATACTGGCTATCGGAGTTTTGATTTCGTGCGCAACATTCTGTGTAAGTTGTCGCTTAATTCTGCTCTTATCCTTTTCGCTGCGCGAAAGACTTCTATAAAGTTTTACATTATATATCATTAGCAGTACTGCCAAGAGCAGCAGCACCAACGCAATGATGCTTATAATCAAAAGGCTATTTTGCATATCATTCAATTTCAAATGAATATCCATACCCGATACGAGTCTTTATACAACTACCCAGGGGGCCCAGCTTACGACGCAGACGGGTGATGTTGACATCCACCGTACGGTCGGTCACTATCACATCCGGAGGCCACACCGCTGATATAATCTGTTCTCTCGAGAAGACCTTCGGAGAGTTGCTGAATAGCAACCGGAGTACTTCAAACTCAAGTTTGGTGAGCTTAAGGTCGTTTCCATCAGCAAAAGCTGCCTTTTGCTCCGCATCTATAGTCAGCGCTATGCCCGAATACACCACATCACCCTCACCTGCACCTGATGCATCCGCTTTTTGCTGCGGCGCACAACGCCTGAGTACCGCACGGATACGCGCTTTTAGTTCCGAGATCCTGACCGGTTTGCAAATGTAGTCGTCTCCTCCCGCCTCGAGACCTCTGACCACATCAGAACTCTCCCCCAATGCTGTGGTAAAGATAATTGGAATATGTGCGGTTTGTGGATTCTCACGCAAGAGCGAGGCTAAACGAAATCCTGAGATGCCGCCCAACATAACATCAAGCAGCAAAAGGTCATACGATGGAATATCCATTTTCATTGCGGCTTCTGCCGAATTAGCAATATCCACTTGATGCCCATCCTGTTCCAAATTGAACTGTAGGATCTCGCACAAGTCTATTTCATCTTCTATTACCAGTATACGTGCCATTTATGATAAGGGTATTTTGTGCAAATTTACAAATATATGTGCCATTTCAAGGGCATTTTTTGAGTTTACAAAAATTGTCACAGAATTGTAATATAACTTAAACAGTAGTGTAAAATATTATTGCCATTTTTGCGATCTATTGCACTCTTACCAAAAGTAAATATTATGCTATTACAGATTCTCACACTTTTAGGAGCCCTTGGAATGTTCCTGTTCGGTATGAACATGATGAGTTCCGGACTTCAAAAAGCGGCAGGAGATAGACTACGCAGGCTCCTCTCTTCAATTACATCAAATCGTTTCAGAGGAGTATTGACGGGTCTTGTCATCACCTCAATAATACAATCCTCCAGTGCTACCACAGTGATGGTCGTTGGATTTGTCAATGCCGGACTACTGACGCTTTTACAGGCTATTGGAGTAATAATGGGTGCCAATATCGGCACCACGATGACCGCGTGGATCATTTCTTTACTGGGATTTAAGGCTGACATATCTATCCTTGCAGTCCCTCTGATGGCTGTGGGATTCATTCTCAGCATGATGAAGTCCGAAAAAAGAAAGAACATCGGAGAGTTTGTCATAGGATTTGCGCTACTCTTTATCGGACTCGCCTTTATGAAATCCTCTGTACCTGACTTAGAGTCAACTCCCGAAATGCTCTCTTTCATACGCGGATGGGGCAATTACGGATTCGGTTCAGTACTTCTTTTTGTTCTTCTCGGCACAGTCCTGACCCTCATACTCCAATCTTCCAGTGCTACAGTCGCTTTGACGATGATTATGCTCACTTTGGGCTGGATGCCCTTCGAACATGCTGCAGCAATGGTTCTGGGAGAGAACATAGGCACTACTATAACAGCTAACATTGCTGCAGCAGTCGGCAATACATCCGCAAAGAGAGCAGCACTGGCTCACACGGTATTCAACCTCTTTGGAGTTATCTGGGCACTCATATTATTCCGCCCTTTCGTGGGATTCATAGGCAGCATCATAGCCTCAATGGGACTCCCCAACCCAGCTAAACTCGGGATTGGGGTAGCTTCTGGCGCCAATCAGACCGCCCTTCTCTATGGTCTGTCGATGCTCCACACTGTATTCAACATCATAACAACCCTGATATTGGTATGGTTCTGTCCTCATATTGCAAAAATTGTAAGTGCTATTATAAAGATGCCTAAAGGCTCTGAGGAGCAGGAAGTCTTCCGTCTCAAATACATCGAAGGAGGCCCCGTTTCCACTGCCGAACTCTCTATCAAACAGGCTTTAAAAGAGACCGTACATTTTGGACGTATCTCCCAGAAAGGTCTCGACTATGCATTGAAGGCGATTAATAGCAAAACCGGCGATGAGTTTGACATCTACCGAAAAAAACTGGTGAAGTACGAAGAAATCTCAGATAGGATGGAGCTGGAAATCGCCAATTATCTCCACAAAATCCCTACTGCCGATATCAGCACCGGCACTTCAGAACAAATACGTACAATATACAGGATCAGTAGTGAGCTTGAGAGCTTGGGTGACAGCGGGGAAAGACTCGGCAATATTATTGTCCGCCGCAACCTCCACAATAAGAAATTCAACGAGGATGAGCTCAAAAACATCACAAATATGGTTGAGAAGGTCAACGAAGCTTACGATGTTATGATTGCCAATCTATCCCTTGCATCAGAAAGTAAGCCTGTGGATCTCATTGCTGCTCAAAATGCCGAGGTAAAAATTAACCAGATGCGTAACGATCTTCGTGATGAAGAGATGTATAAAATGGAAGGCAAGGGTGACTTTCTTACTAGTGTCTATTATCTTGATCTGATCTCAGAACTCGAAAGAATGGGAGACTACTTAATCAATATATCCCAGGCACTGGTATAAACTTTCTAAAGTAACATCAGAGAAGGCTGCGAAATCCGTGGCATTCTTTATTACATTTTCTATCTCGAGGATCCAAAATAGCATTTTGTATGAATATTGGAAAATTGTAATACAATTGTAATATTACTTAAACGGCAGTACAAAATATTATTGCCACTTTTGCATCCGAAAAGAAAAAATTATGCTGTTACAGATTCTTACACTTTTAGGAGCCCTTGGAATGTTCCTGTTCGGCATGAACATGATGAGTTCCGGCCTCCAAAAAGCATCAGGGGACAAACTCCGTAAGCTCCTTTCGTCAATTACATCAAATCGTTTTAAAGGTGTAATGACTGGTCTTACTATTACTGCTGTCATACAATCTTCCAGTGCCACCACTGTGATGGTTGTCGGATTCGTAAACGCCGGATTGCTAACGCTCATACAGGCTGTCGGGGTGATTATGGGTGCCAATATCGGTACCACGATGACAGCTTGGATTATCTCTCTATTGGGTTTCAAAGTAGACATTTCTATAATCTCTGTTCCCCTCATGGCTTTAGGATTCATTCTCAGTATGATGAAATCCGAAAAAAGGAGAAATATTGGAGAATGCGTTATAGGATTTGCACTTCTATTCCTCGGACTAGCTTTTATGAAATCCTCCGTACCTGACCTACAGTCAACACCCGAAGTGCTCTCATTCATCCAGGGATGGACCAATTATGGATTTGGTTCAGTACTGCTTTTTGTGCTGCTCGGCACAATCCTGACCCTTATACTCCAATCTTCAAGTGCTACGGTCGCCTTAACAATGGTTATGTTGACTATGGGGTGGATGCCATTTGAGTATGCAGCAGCTATGATTTTGGGTGAAAATATAGGCACCACTATTACTGCAAACATAGCAGCTGCAGTAGGCAACACATCTGCGAAGAGGACAGCATTGGCTCACACATTTTTTAATCTTTTTGGAGTTACGTGGGCGCTGATATTTTTCCGACCTTTCGTCGGATTAATATGTAATATCATAACCGCAATGGGGCTTCCTAACCCCACCCAAATCGGGCTTGAAGTAGCCTCTGAATCCGATCAGACCGCTCTTCTTTATGGTCTCTCTATGCTCCATACCATATTTAATGTAATAACTACCCTCATTTTGATATGGTTTTGTCCACAGATTGTTAAGCTTGTAAGTAAAATAATCAAGATGCCTAAAAGCACTGAAGAACAAGAAGTTTTCCGCCTTAAATATATAGAAGGGGGCCCTGTGTCCACTTCTGAGCTCGCTATCAAACAGGCTCAAAAGGAGGTCGTTCACTTCGGACGTATCTCCCGGAAAGGGTTTAACTATGCAGCTCAGGCAGTTAGCAGCACGACAGGCGACGAGTTCGACATGTATCGCAACAAACTGACGAAATACGAGGAAATCTCTGATAGAATGGAGCTCGAAATAGCTAACTACCTCCACAAAATCCCTACTGCAGAGATCAGCATCGCCACTTCAGAATCAATCCGTAGAATCTACAGTATAATAAGTGAACTTGAGAGTCTCGGAGATAGTGGAGAGAGAATCGGCAACATTATCGTTCGTCGCAATCTCCACAATAAAAGATTTAACGAAGAAGAACTCAAAAACATCGCTAATATGTTTGATACGGTTGAACATGCTTACGATGTGATGATTGCAAATCTGATCAGCGCTGCTGACGGCAAACAGGTTGATCTTAAATCTGCCCAAGATGCAGAAGTGCAAATCAACCGGTTGCGCAACGATCTCCGTGATGAGGAAATGTACAAAATGGAGGGCAAAGCGGACTTCTTGACAAGCGTCTATTACCTCGACCTGATCTCCGAACTCGAAAGAATGGGCGACTACATTATCAATGTCTCTCAGGCACTGGTATAGAGGATTCATAATAAAAATAATGGTAAAGAAGGTCGTGGATTCCACGACCTTCTTTATGTTGGCTTTTGGCTGCTTTGAGGATGCGATAAGTTACATCAACAGTTAGTTAATATATCTTGACCACATCATAGTACTGTTTCCACCAGCCATCATCACCATCAATGAATTTGAGAATGCCCTTGGATTCGGTCTCCATCCACACATACCAGTAGATGGATGTTCCACCGTCATCGGTCATACCCATAGGGTTACCACTGGCGACATTGTCAGCGTAGAGGTATCTGGGAGTAGTATCAATCCAGAAAACAACCTTTTCACCTTCGTATTCAATGGCCGAAGGGATTCGGATGTATTTATTGTTATCGTGAGGACAAAGGGTGGGTTCAGGAGCCAATAATGTCAACACACCATCAGCAGTCAGGGTGAAATCCAGATCGAGATCTGAGCCCATTACATGCTTGATACGGTACTTGGTATTATCGTAGTTGTTAATCCAAAGATTCGAGTGAAGCACCTTTTCCGAATTGACATAAGCGTTCAACCTTGACTGATAGAATTCTACCTGTGCATATTTGGTATAATCGATCTCATTGTTGGGGACAGGGTTGAAGTTAACAACATCATAATACTGTTTCCACCAGCCATCGTCACCGTCAATGAACTTGAGAATACCCTTGGATGCGGTTTCCATCCATACATACCAGTAGATTGATGTTCCACCATCTTCAGTCATACCCATGGGATAGTCACCTGAGGCAAGGTTGTCTACGTAGAGATAGCCTGGATCAGGATCAATCCAAAAGGTCACAGGCTCACCTTCATATTCGATTGTACTGGGAATCCTGATGTAACTACCGCCGTCATGAGGACAAAGGGTGGGTTCAGGAGCTACAAGAGTCAATTCGCCCTCTTTTGTAAGAGTGAAGTCCAGATTGATATTTGAATTCATCACATTTCGGATGCGGTACTTGCTCTTGTTATATTTGGACACCATAAGTGTAGAATTGAGCTCGTCATAGAGTGTAACGAAAGCATTGAGGCGTGACTGATAGAATTCTACGGTTGCGTAGTCCTCAAATTCCGAATCGTCGCCTCCGGGCATTACTGCCTGGCCGGCAAATTGGTACCATCCACTCGGAGAGACCATGCTTTTGTCAAACGAAACAACAAAAGTGTAAATTTCACCGGCCTCCACTAGAGACATATCGTATGTGACCGCTACATCTGCCTCATATTCTCCCGGTGCAAATGAAATGGTAGCGGGAGTGCTGAGAGAGAAAATAGGGTCACCAGTGAAGGAAAGGTTGACAGTGAGCGGAACATCAATAACGCCGCGCACTAATTTAAAACCAATTACCGGTTCTTCGTGAAGCAAATAGTTGCCGGTATTAGCGCTGAAAGTCAAGCACTCATTGTCAGGATACCAAATATAGCTCTCAGACTGACACGCGGTAAAACCGAAGAGTAGTGCCGCAAGCAATGCTATGGTTTTGATAAAATGTTTCATATATCTAACTATTTTTTATTCTGAAAAAGGTCAAATCAATATCCGGGATTTTGCTGTCCGCGAATCTGGGGATTGGAATCAATCTCAGATTGAGGAATCGGCCAGAGGAAGAAGGGATCGTCTGCACTCTTACTGAGAAACTCGGTAAGGGTGCTGCCCGCATTGTTGATGATTTGGTCATCCTGGGCTGCCGAACGAGCAAAGCCTTTATTCCATCGCTTGAGGTCCTTAAGTCTGAATCCCTCACCAAAGAGCTCTTTTACGCGCTCTTTCTTTATCTGTGTCATCAGCTCCTCGCCGGAATAGTTGCGTTCGGAGTGTGATTCTAGACGTTTTGCACGAAGTGCATTCAGGTATTTGTTGGCATTTACAGCATCTCCTGATGCAGCATAAGCCTCCGCTGCAATGAGGTACTGTTCTGCAATCCTGAAAGGTTTCACCTTGTTGAGATAAGTTGAGATAGTCTCGCCAGGCATAAGTTCGGGGTTACCCGGAAATTTTGTAAAAATATAGAGGTTACTGTTCAACGTACCGAATACAACCGGGGTCTTCTTAAACCAGGTCTGAAAGCGAATATCATCGGAAGTAAACTCATCGATGATCCACTGTTCAGGCATATAGTTCGGCGAGAATGTACCGTTGGACTGGAGACCCACATAGTCATAACAGTTGGAACGAGGTAGAGATTGGTAATCAGCCCACATCTGCACAATACACTCCTTGCCGCTGTCATTTGTCCAAAGCTTATCAAAGTCAGACTTATTGTCTATAAGCGAATAAGTACCAGGATTAATCAGAGAAGTGGAGGCTGTGATAGCAGTACTGTAATCACCTTTTGTTAGAGCTATACGTGCCTTTAGAGCAGTAACCGCATCTTTGGTGAAATAGATTGAACCTTCAACTCCACTAACACTGCCAAGAAGGGTTTCTGCCTTGCTGAGGTTGCGGCTTATGTAGTCGTAAGTCTCTGCAAGAGTCGACCTGCCGGGATATGATGATTGATCACTCGGAGTTGTAAAAGGCTCGTCGCTAAGCATCACACCAAAGTCCGAAGAGGCATTGGATGAATAATTGTTGCAGAAGAATTCTGCAAGCACAAACATCGTGTATGCCTTGACAAATGCGCACTCACCGAGAATGATGTCGAGTTGTGCCTTATCGGAATTGCTCAACTTAGTTTGGTCCATTGCGGGTATCCCCTGCTCAAGGAAATTGGCGAGCATCACGCAGTAATAGCTATTTGACCAAAGTGACTCCACACTACCGAAAGTGGAGCGCATCTCCCATTTGTAATATTCACCATTCCTATTGCCGAACGTAATCGAAGCATGAAACGAGTCACTCATCAGTTCGGGCAAATAAATAGGTGGTCCTGATACAATGTAATCTCTCACCGTGATATAGAGATCGCGTCTGAACTTCTGAGCATCCTCCACTGAAGAGAGAGATGAATCTGTCGTTATGGAGTTGGAGGGGAGAATATCCAGATCACACGAGCAGACCAAAAGCATTGCCGCACATATATTGAAGATAAATTTTTTCATAATCAAATTGAGTTAATGTTAAAAATTGAATTCAAGACCAACGATGTACTGCCTTGTATTGGGGTAGTTACCCATCGCGGTGATCTGGTCAATCTCGGGGTCCCATCCTGTGTATTTTGTAAAAGTAAGGAGGTTACGTCCGGAAACATAAATCTTTGCCCCCCTAAAAACGTTCGTTTTGGCAATCATTTTTTTCGGGAAAGTGTAGGCAATCTGAAGATTCTTGAGTCTGACAAAACTTGCATTTTCGATGAAACGGCTATCATGCTTTACGGGATCTGACGCCCTGGGGATGTCAGTAATCTGACCCGGAGCAGTCCAGATGTTCATCATTCTCTTTGTCATATTTGACTCGTCTGCAAATGTCGGGTTTTCTACAAAGTAGCGGTCATAGTTCTCAATATATTTTCCGAATACTCCTGCAAAGGTAGCATTGATCGAGAAGCCTTTCCAACTTAGATCGAGAGCGGCACCACCTGACCAGGGAGCAAAACGATTGCGACCGAGAAATGCAGCATGACTTTCTGAATAAGTGCTGGTAATATTGCCATCAGCATCATACCAGAGGGATTTGCCGTTAGCAGGATCTACACCTGCAAACCTCACTACAAAGTATTCACCATAAGCGTGTCCTGTCTGGAATTTCAGGCCACTGTCTCCATCTACAAACTCATCACGTCCATCATAGAGTTCGGTGATAGTGTTTTTATTGTAATTCATGTTGAAACTTGCACCAAAATAGAGATCCCTCTGCTGAATGATATCAAATCTGAGCTCGACATCCACACCACGGTTTCTCATGGTTCCCACGTTACCCCATCCACCGGAAAATCCGGAAATGAAGGAATAAGGAATGTACATCAGCATATCCTTAGTATTCTTATTGTAGAACTCAAAGTTGAAGGTCAAAAAGTCGAATACCGTACCATTGATACCTATGTTGAAGGCTTCCAAAGTCTCCCAGGTAAGATTGGGATTACCCAGTGAAGAGATGTACCACAAGGACTCTCCATCATAAGTTTTGCCTGTCTTGGTAAGGCCATAAGAGAGGTAGTTGCTAATACCGGAGTTTCCCATGGTACCGTATGATGCCTTTAGCTGAAGATTATTAATCCAGGAAATCCCCTTTATAAAATCCTCATTGGACATTTTCCACATCGCACCTACAGACCAGAAATTGGCATATCTCCTGTTGGATCCAAAGAGTGATGAACCGTCTATTCGGTAGGTCAGATCTAGGAAATACTTATCGGCATAATCATAAGAGAGACGTGAGAAGAATGAGTTGTATGCAATCTTGGAGTCTGAATAAGAGGGAATGAATGCCTCTGTACCATGGTCTATATTAGTTAGACGGGGATCAGTCTGCCCTTGCGTATAAGTAGAAAGGTAATCTTCCTTAGAAACAATGGACTCGTGACCCACGAGAATGTCAAAGTGGTTTTTATCAGCGATTGCAAACTTATATTCTGCGGTATTGGTTGAAGTCAGACGGTAGAATCTTTCAAATGACTCCTCTGTAATAGGAGTCACAGTAATTCTTTCGGTAGGAATAGTTTTGCCGGTATAGCGGTAGTCATAGCCCTCAACAGCCTGCACAGTTCTTAACACAAGACCTTTAATGGGTGTTATTTCCTGATACATGTTGGCATTGACCCTTACTGTTGCCCTCTGCGAAGGACTATGCTCCATAATGGTGAAGTAGTTCTTCAAACCCAGGTCAGTAATAAAATCCTGCTCTTCACCATATCCGGTAAAATTACCGTTTGCATCAGTGAGAATCTCATAGGGAGTTGCATATGGCAGACCCCAAGCAATGATATTCATCGGGTTATAATAACCTGTACTGACTGTCGAGTACCCGGCATTTCGCTGAGTCTGGTAAGTAAAGTTAAGGTTGATCCCAAATTTGAACCAATCTGTTATTCTTGTATTGGTGTTGGAGCGTATGGAATATCTTGACATGTCGGAGTAGGGCTCAATACCTTCGCGGGCGAATGCGCCGAGAGATATGTAGAAGTCGGTTCTCTCACTTCTGCCGGAAGTGCTAATGTCTGCCTTCCAGGTTGGGGCATTCTCGTTAAGAATCCATTTTCTCCAGTCTGTGCTGATATTATTTTTTAAACGAAAATTCTTAAGCTCCTGAAACTGTTCGTTTTCGAGAAGGCTGGGATCAGCTATTTCACGAAATTGAAACCATTCCCCGGCATTCATAAGCTCCATTGGAAATTGTGCCAGTGAAGAGATACCATATGACGCGCTGGCGGTAATAGTGGGCTTTTCACCTGAACCCTTTTTGGTTGTGATATAGATTACACCGTTCGCAGCGCGTGAACCATAGATAGCTGTGGAGGAGGCATCCTTCATTACCATCACATTCTCTATATCATTTGGATTGAGAGCGGTGAAAATAGCCACATCGACCGGTGAACCGTCGAGAATAAAGAGCGGAGTATTGGAAGCATTGATCGAATTGACACCGCGTAAACGCATGGAAACAGTAGCACTAGGTTCACCGGAACTGGTGAAAACCTGCAATCCTGCAACCTTTCCCTGGAGAGCATCACCGGAGCTGGCTGCGGGAATACTGGTAAATGCATCGGATTTTACAAGTGTCGAAGCACCTACTACAGAACTGATCTTCTTAGCACTACCGTAGCCGACAACTACGAGCTCCTCTATGGCCTGTATGTCACTTTGCATTGTAACATTCATAACTCCCGTGGTTCCGACTGTCAGATTCTGTGACTCCATACCTATGTAGGTAAAGGCAAGCACATTGCCTTGATTGGCTTTAATGGAGTAGTTTCCCTCGAAATCAGTTATGGTGAACTCCTTGGTGGTCACGTTCTGTATGCTGACACCCACCAGAGGTTCTCCATTGTCGTCAACAACGGTACCCGATACGACACGGGGATCTGAAGTGGGCTTCTGTTGCTGAACTTCGTTGAATTCTTTTGGAAAAATGGTAATCTGTTTGTCGATAATGCGATAAGCGATAGATGTGCCCGAAAAGAGGCTATCCAGCACTTGATTAATAGAGGCATTTGAAACAGAGATGTTGACAACCTGGTTTACATCAACAAGAGTGTTGTTATAAATGAAGTTGTAAGAGCTTTGTTTCTGGATTTCCTGAAGGACTGTTATCATCTTTTCTCCCTTGAAATCAAGTGAAATCTGCTGTGCAGAGGCTTCAGTGGAGAAGAAGAGTGACAAAACCATGAACTGGAAAAAGATTCCGATCTTCAAGAGATTGTTAGTTCTTTTCTTCATAGATTTTGAGATTGATAGTTTACAATATCACTACACAAAAAAAGGGATCTCTCCCTAATTTTTGTCGTAAATATGTTACAGAATGTAACTATTTATATAGGGTAACATTCTTTTCCTTAATCCTGTAGTGGATATTTGAAGAAATTTTTAACAGATCAAGCACCTGGGTAACAGACTCTGATTGGAAACGCGCCGTAAAACTGTACCCGAACAGCTCTTTGTCGGAGAGCGTGATATGCACTCCATACCAGCGTTCGAGTTTTTTTACCACCTCCTGCATTGGAGTGTTGGCAAAAATCAAGTAACCTTCTTTCCAGGCTGCATCATCCTCAGTGCTCATAAGATGACTCTTACGTGCAGATACAGCCTGATCGCTGATCACCAGACGCTCATTTGGCAAGACATCTATCTTTTTATTGTTCTGATTATAGACCTCCACCTTGCCATTTACCAGCGTTAACTTGACCTCAGAGTCATTGGAATAAGAAGATAAATTGAATTCCGTCCCAAGTATCCTTGCAGTAACGCCCTTGGAAGTCCTAATATACATCGGCCAATCGCTTTCAGAGCGCACCTTGAAGTATCCCTCTCCATCAAGTTCCACATAGCGTACCTCAGAAGAGAACTCCGCCGGACACTTGAGAGTGCTATTGCTGTTGAGCCAAACTTCGGAGCTGTCAGGGAGCAACACTTTGCCCTTTACTCCCGAATGAACTATGTACTCTATAAACTGTTCACTCTTATATCGCTCAATAATCTGCGTAACCGACGGTTCCTGGGCAACCTTAGGCATCTTCGGCTCCCTCAGCAACAACCAGGCTGAGAATGCGGTCATCGGTATGAAGAGAACCGCGGCAACTTTGATGAGCATGTTAGCCACTCTGCGCCTGCGAATGCGGAATATCAAACGATTAACTGTACTTCCATTGTCCGCACTATAAGGCATATTACCGAATGTCTCATCAGCTTTTAGGCGGGCAAATTTCTTGTCCTGATGATATTTGCTTTCAAAATAAACCATTTACTCGATTTTTTTCATTAGTTATACACCGATTTGAGGCTCTTTACCTAAAAAATCTGTGCGAAGTTTTTTGCGGAAGAAATGCAGTGCCTTGCGAATCTTGTACTCTACCGCCTTAACAGGTACCTGCTGCCTTTCGGCTATCTGTGAGTAGGTCATTCCAAACTCACGGTTTAGCTTAAAAGTGGAGCGCACATCCTCGGGAAGCTGCAGATAGGTCTTGTTTATGAGTTCTTCCAGCGAGAGGGCATCTATTCTTTCAAGCACATAATCGTCGGAAAGTGCGGTAAGATTAAGTTGTTCAAGGTCAGCATTTACACAATTGCGACGGTACTTATCGTCACGAAGGTAATTAAGCATCTTGTTGCGGGCAATTTTGTAAGTGTAACTACGAAGATTCTGTTGTTCGTCAATAAGAAAGCGTTTATTCCAGAGAGTAATGAATGTATCCTGTACAATATCCTCAGCAGCTGAGCGGTCTGTTATATATGAAATAATAAAATGGACCAGGTTGTTATATTCCATACGGAAGAAAACCTCCAGAGCGCGTTCATCTCCCGACTTGATGGCAAGAGCCAGTTTGGTGCCTTTATCACATTCCATACCCTAAAAATAGGAAAATTATCAATTTCTCACAAACTAATTCAGCTCTGGAATGACAATTTAAGTAGCCTGAACTATGCCACAACCCTTATAATTTCCGCAAAAGCACAATTAAATTCCATTATTCCCAAGAAAAACACTACATTTGTACTCCCACGGAGAGATGCTCGAGTGGCTGAAGAGGCACGCCTGGAAAGCGTGTGTACGCCAAAAGCGTATCGAGGGTTCGAATCCCTCTCTCTCCGCAAAGCGAAAGGCCGAATGACGTCAGTCATTCGGTTTTTTATATAATGAATCCCCTTGAGCTTGCTCAAAAGGGGATTTGTTGTATAAAAAAATGAAGCGCAGCTTCAGGCCTTTCGACTTGCAAGGGCCCCCACGGCGAGTGGAAAGGGAAATGCGAACGCAGTGAGCAAATCCCTCCATATGACATTTTTTTATTTCGCACCTAGCATCGCCCCGCCGCAGGCGGGGAGGAATGTGCGAGTGAAACGAGCAAATCCCGAGGAGTGAGAGAGGAACATTCTAGCGCAGCTTCTGGCCTTTAGACTTATTCACTAAAGTTAAGATTCAATTATTTTTGTATTACTCAGTTATACCCATGTCTAATAAAGAATAATTAGAACTACGGTGAGCATCAACTTTAGATTTTGAAGGAAAGATAATTGATGAATTATCTTTAAAAATCAGTTTAACCCTAATTATATCGACTCTTCTTATTATATCGCGCTCATCCCACCATAGCTTTTCAAATTTATAAGTTGCACTCTCCTTAGGTTCTATAGGCCCAATACACCTAACTTCTCTGATACCTCTTCCCATATCATCAGTTTGAACATCATCGACAGCATTATAAGGAGCCATTTTGATTTCAACATACTTTATTGGTTGAGAATAGCAATTATATAACTCAAAACTCATCCCAAACTGACCGTAATCCCCAAACACATAATCATGTCCAGTAATGAATATTTTCTTCTTATCATAAAATGAATACATCTTCTGTACTTTTTGATACAGTTTATCCAATTCAGCTTGAAGACTATCTAACTTGGCAGAACTATATTCAAGATCAGAATCTTTGGCAATTTTTTTCCTTACGGATATTCCATTTGAGCCTCTACGTTTAAGATAATCTGACTCAGCCGGATTGATAAACTTCAAATCGGAATCATTAAAAGTCAAGTCATTGCCCAATGAGTATCCCGAAAAAGTATAACTTGTCTTGCCGTATTTTACAGTAGTATTACATAAATACAGACGAATCTCATTATCATCTCCATCATCATATGTAATATCTACTTTTTTGTAAGTATTTTTCGCATCATATGTATGAAGAACCTTTGCAATAATAGGTCGCAAATCAGCTAAGGAGTCCAACCTCTCATTTTCTTTTCTTTCCAAATATTCAGTAACAAGAGAATTGTATGTTTCTTTACTAATATATTTTGATGCGTTTAAACGAATTGCCTCAGATGGCAAACTGCGTTCTGCGCCTTTCTCATTTGCCTCATCACTCCCCAAAATGTCCGACTCATAATAAAAAAATTGAACATCAGTTGTAAATGATTCTGGCATTTTAAACCCTGACCAATAAATCAACTTATAATGATTGCTAGGATGATCTTCTGCGTCCGCTCCGGGAATAAGAAATAGCTGAAAATTATCCTGAAAATATGATAACTTATCCTCCCAGAACGAATATGAACGTACATTATTAAGATAGTTTTTCTTACCATCAATCAAGATATAATAACTTATACCATCACTTGTTAGCAACAAATATTTCTTTTTCTTTACTATTTCTTGCGACTGAACTTCTAACACGCGTCCATTGTCAAAAGCCTGATTGTATTGTGATACATCTTTCACAACTTTTAACTTGCCCTTTTGCTCCATATACATATAAGGTCCATACTCATTAAGAAGGCCTGAAGCATCGTATAAAACGACTCTCTTACCAACTAATGAATCAACGACACTAAATGAATCTTGGCCATAAGCAAAATAGCCAAACTCTAAAAAAAGGAGCGCAGAGATTATAAGGATTATTTTAAAGATTCTATCAACCATAGCAGTTATTATTGTGATTATCAATTCATTAAGACTATATAAGGGGTTTTCAAAATAAGCAATAGGTTTAATTTCTACAATCAATCATTATTGTACCACCCTGGCAAATGTAAACTTTGTTAACGTTCGGATTGCCCCTGTAGTACCGTTCTAAATCTTTACGAAGATTCTCATAATCCTTGGTTGTAGCATAAGGACTCTCTATTCGAACATTAATAAGACGTCCTGTTGGGAAAATCCCATATTTACCATCATCGGTAAATCTTTTGTACTTCAAGCCTACTAGGCCATAACTTACGTAGACAGTTGAAAGTTGTTCAACAAAATAATCCGTATGTCTATATAAATCAGCATGCGTTGAGCATGAGGACATAATAATAGATACAGCTATGGATAAAATGACAATAAGTGACTTTTTCATTTTATTGGACTGTTTATAGATTGCTTAATTTTATAAGTTGATATCTTCCCGATTGACCAAAATCATCTACTGACAAAGAATATGCATAATCAACAGAACCCACATATGATACAGGTGGATTTTCAAACCTATCCTCGCGCCTAATTAAAGCATTCTCTTTCTTTAGAACAATTGCATATGGTTGTTTAAGTATTTCTTCTGACAACTCGCAGCCTAATTTAAAATTAATTGTACTTGTTTTCGCAAAATCATTGCTATTGTCATGATAATTACCTAGGTAATAGCCATAATCTTTCCATCTACGGAACTTTGTAATGAATGTTCCTTCCTTATGCATCGTGTCTCCATTGATTGAATAAACAGCAAGTTGAGGAAGCTTAGGGTCTTTGGAAGATGATGTTACCTTCATCGCCACAGAAACAAATTTACTTCCACGATCTGCTGTAATATAAAAATAACTATAATCATAACTATCGAAAGTAAAAGTGTTTGCAACCTTAATTTCGGAAAATGAGACTTGGTTGCAATCAATTTGGGCAGTTAAAGATGCTTTAATTGCTTTAAATCCTAGTGCTCTAAGGCGAGATGCCTCCGCTTCTTGCTTCTCTATTTCAATTTGGATTTGTTTTTCAAGTTCATCAGCTAAATGTGCCTCTTGCGAGTTCGGGAATAAGTTAACTAAACATATTAATTCTGAACGTGCATCTGAAAAACAATTATTATTTATTAACTCCTTAATTTTCAAAAGACGTTGATCGGAAGGAAATGAAAGCATATTAATAGAATCACGCATTCTTTGAATTAACTGCTGCTTACTTGAAACAATTATTGCAAGGGAATCTCGTTGCGCAACAACTTTTTTAAGTTCAGTCGAATGATGAGAACATGCTGTCAGAAATAAAGTGATAGTCAAAAGGGAAAATGTACAAATCTCTCTCATACTATGTAATATATAATATTATGTTACAAATCTAAGAAATATTTTTTGTTCTGCTGCTATACCACTTATAATCAATCACGATGGACATCAAGTGATATGATTAGACTTGGAAGAGAGTGTATGTACGAGCGAAGCGACGAAATCCCCCCTAAAATATTACTTTTCCCACTGCTGTTTTGCCTTCAGTCCTTTTGTAGTCAAGCGATATTTTTGTCTTGGATGATTAGCTTCAGCTTCCGTCCTCTCAATCCATCCGCCACTCAATGCAGGATTTGTATAATTATAAACAAAAGTTGGTCTATGTCTTAAATTTAATTTGCCCATAAGTTCGTCTCTTGTCATTTCACCTTCCAAAGTCAATATCAGTCTATAAACTTGTTCGGTAACTTTGGGGGTATCTTGCACGGCACCTTGCGGGGCATAACGATAGATAATCGCTCTAAAGTCCTGATCCTGAACAAATAAAGGTTCTGGGAGGCCATTTTTAATCATTCTTTCGACCATATCTTCGGTGCCAGTACCCAGTTGTTCAATGTACCCCGCAAGATACATAATATATTCGATGAATGTGGGAACGAAGTGACCAAATCCCTCATATGACACACTTTTCCCCCTATTCTCGTCAAATAATGACGAGAATAATTTGTTTTTTCGCATCATCTACTTATCTTTGTCTCAAAATAATCCAGTTATGAGACCGATTTATATATGGCAACACCCGACTTGGCCAGAGTTTACATGGGACAATTCTCGCTTGATCAACCTTCTTTCGGAGGTGCGCAACCTCGAAGGCAGGATAGGGGGATTAATGAGTGGATTAGGCTTTGAAATCCAAAATAAGACATCGCTTGATGTGATGACCGAGGAAGTGGTACGCTCAAGTGAGATAGAGGGAGAAATACTCAATTATGACAAAGTACGCTCATCAATTGCCAGGAAGCTAGGCATAGAAGTAGAGGGTTTACCAGCTACAGACAACTATACGGAAGGCATCGTGCAGGTAATGCTCGATGCTGTCAGGGGTAGTGACAAATCATTGACTCATGAAAGACTATTCAATTGGCATGCAGCCCTATTCCCTACCGGACGCAGCGGTATGTACCCTATAACCGTTGCAGCATATAGAGTAGGAAAAGAGCCGATGCAAGTGGTTTCAGGAGCTATGGGTAAGGAAAAAATCCATTATGAAGCACCTAGGTCAGAGGATGTGCCGGCTATGATGGATGAATTCCTCTCATGGGTAAATGCCGGTAACAGCATTGATCCCGTACTCAAAGCCGCTATTGCACATATGTGGTTCGTAGCCATACACCCGTTTGATGATGGTAATGGTCGTCTGACAAGGACAATCACAGATATGTTGCTGGCAAAAGCTGACGGTATGCCGCACAGATTCTACAGTATGTCTGCTCAAATTCTAAAAGAAAAAAAGGCATATTATGAAATACTCGAGAAGACTACAACAGGTTCGACCGACATAACGGCATGGCTTGAGTGGTTTTTACTAACCATGAAGTCTGCAATACTTTATTCTGAGCAGATAGTGCAGAGAGTAGTTAAGAAGGCTTCTTTCTGGCAAAGAAATCGTGAGGTATCTATGAACGAGAGGCAAGTCAAAGTTATAAATAGACTTTGGGATGGTTTTGAAGGCAAGCTTACTACTTCAAAGTGGGCAAAGATGACAAAGAATTCACAGGCTACAGCCCTAAGAGATATAACTGACCTTATAGAAAAAGGGATACTAGTCGTCTCCAATGATGGTGGACGAAGCACCAATTACCTATTGAAAGAGTAAACCTCCCCCTCCCCCTCCCCCTCCCCATCCCTCCCTTTTGTCAACGAATTGTCACAGATATTCTTAACGTAATTGTCAATTTTCAATTAATTTTACGGTTACGCTTCTGGGCATAAATTAGCATATCAGAAACCACAAATGACTAATCACAATAAAATGAAAATAAAATCACTTCTCACACTTTTGCTGCTTACCATAGGAATGACAGCACAAGCACAACAAATCAAAGTAGTTGAGCGGCCATATGCGTCATATGCCGACACGCCTTCCCTGGAAATCACTAAAGTAACATTATCAGACACGGCGACCGTGCTTGACATCTATGCACCTGTTCACCTCGATAATTCGATTAAGATAACATCGGAAACCTATCTGCTTGCCAACGAAAAAAAGTACATGATTAGCAGTGGCGAAGGCCTTGAACTCGATCTGCTGTTTGGAATGCCCAAATCAGGTGCAATCGAGTTTATGCTGATATTTGAACCGCTACCAATGGAAACAACCACATTCGACTTTATAGGAAGCGATAGCGACGATTATTATAAAATATACGGTGTCAATTTAACAGAAGAGAATAACGAGGAAACAGATTATTCCGTTTCGGATTCCCCCTCCGGTAAACATGAGCAGCTATTCCATAACTTAATAAAACCATTTGAAGGAAAAGTAATATTGATAGATATATGGGCCACCTGGTGTGGTCCCTGCCTGGCATCACACCTACTGATGCAACCGATAAAAGTTCAATTTGCCAATAAGGATGTGGAATTTTTATACCTTGCCGGAGAAGATTCGCCGGCTATTGTGTGGGAAAATGTGATTGCGGATATATCCGGCTCCCACCACCGCTTGAGTGCCGAACAATGGGATTATCTCCACGACCTTTTAGATGTGAAAGGTGTCCCTACCTTTATCATTATAGACCGTGAAGGAAATCAATCATTTCACAGCACCGGTTTTCCCGGGGTAAATACAATGAGACGAGAATTAAATAGGGCGTTAAATAAACGATAGTAATTGGCAAATTAACACCAAGTAATGCGAAAAAACAATTCCGCCGTTGTAGTTCAGCGGCGGAATTTATTTCACAAAAAGCATTAGCGTCATACAACGCTTAGCATTTATTTATCCTCATACTTATACTGAATATCCGAAATCCAGCCGCTCCATTTGTCGAAATAGAGGTTACCTCCATCCCACTCCACTTCACCGCGCTGGAAATCCACAGTCTCGCTGCGGATAAATTTCTTGGCAGGAGAAAACTCACCTGAATAGTCGCTGTTCACAATCCAGCGGAAAGCATCTAGACCCTTTGTATAGAAGTTGTATTCGTCGTCGTTATCCTTAACATTGTAGCGTCCTCTTCCGAATGACTGATCGGTAGGCACCCATCCGATGCCCTCGTAATATACCTCGAGCCAATCGTGCATATTGACACTATTCGGATGAAGCATCCAACCGCTTTGCCATCTTGCAGGTACCCCTGCATAGCGCGCCATGGTAATCAAAAGAAGACCCACCTGGCCACAATCACCATGATTGTTGTCGAGCACATATTCCGGAATGTTTTCAATAGTAGAGTACTCGCGGGCACTTGCCCATGGATAGTTGTCGGCAATCCAGCGGTAGATCTTCTTAACCTTAATGTAAGGATTGGTTTCCGTGCCTACGATAGAATCGGTAATCTTCTTTATACGGTCGCTGAATATGACATGGGTTGCCCTTTCGGCGGTGTACTCCTTGTAGAGTCGACTTCCTGTGTCATAGGGCTTAATATCCTCGGGATTGAAGTCATACCTTTCGTTATAACCCTTGAAAGAGAGTTCGTAAGAGAAAACAGTAGGCTGTCCGGCAACCGCGATTTTCTCCATATATATGCTCTTGTGGACATATTTGTCCGAAGAAATCTTGTACTCCGGCTCGGAAGTGGAAATCAGGCGAATGTCTTTGACGCTGTTCTGGTCCTCACGGGGATAAGGCATCCATGCACGGAGCACGGTACTGTCAGGCACTACATCGGGTTTGACAGTCAAAGTGTACTTGATAGTCATTGTGACGGGAAGCACAAGACTTTTCTTCTGCTCTCTTGCGGCCTTAATAACCTCTTTATTATAGCCATCCAGAAATAGGTGTAATTGATCCACCTGCACTCCCTCAACTTGCTCGTATACTTGTTTCGCTTCCCTGTCTATACGGAAAAGATTGCGTCCCGCATTGCGGAAATAACGCTTATGTCCATCTATGTATCTATGCTCTAAAGCATTTGTAGCCTCCCAGGCAGCAACCTGTTCAGCTGTCAGCTCCGGATAGTAGAGTTTCAGATAGTTGACAATATAGTTGCTGTCGCGGGAAAAATCGATGGCGATCCTCGCCTCTCTTTCATCTTCCGTGATATTGACCGAAGGATCGGAAGATGAAAAACGTCCACATCCGCATACCACGGACATGGACATAAATATTATGAATAATTTACGCATATATGTAAAAGTTAAATCATATCAAAAGCTACCTTACTCTTTCACCATATGACCTGTCAGTAGTATTAACCCTGATACGGTCACCCTGGTTGATAAAAAGGGGAACCATAATCTCAGCACCTGTCTCAAGAGTAGCAGCCTTCAGAGCATTTGTGGAAGCAGTATCACCCTTAACGGCCGGTTCGGTATAGGTCACCTCAAGCTCAACATATGTGGGAAGCTCGCAGGTAAGATATCTCTCCTCTTCGGCGAAATAAACCATCTGCACTGTCTGTCCATCCTTCATAAGATCATTATTCTCAACCATGTCTTTATCAAGATGAACCTGATCATAAGTTTCCGTATTCATAAAGTGGAAACCATCCTCATCGGCGTAGAGGAACTGGTAAGTGCGGTGTTCTACTGTTATGGTGTCTATTTTTTCTCCTGCGGTAAAGGTATTCTCGAGGATACGTCCATTTTCGAGGTTACGGAGCTTGGTTTTGACAAAAGCGGGACCTTTGCCCGGTTTTACGTGCTGGAACCATACAATAGAGCAGGGTATTCCTTTATAATTCAAATAGAGTCCGTTTTTAAAATCTGCTGTTGTTGCCATAAAAAGTATATATAATTTGATAATTGTCCCGAAATCGTTCAATCTACAAATATACTGATTTTATTCCAATATAGAAGAAAGGTTTGCCATTGCCTCTTCCAATTGCCACGCAGGAGTAGAAGTAGCACCGCAGATGCCAATACTGTCGCCATCGCGAATCCAGGCGGGGTCAACCTGAGAAGCCTCCTCTATCCACCAGGAACGGGGATTAACACTTTTGCAAAGGTTGAAGAGCACTTTTCCATTGGAGCTCTCCCTACCGCTGATAAAGAGTATCATCGAGTGACTCCTCGCAAAATTTACAAGCGACTCGTGTCTTGTACTCACCTGCGCACAGATGGTATTGTGCACCTTCACATCTTTCCCTCTGGATCTCATAATCTCCACTATGGTCTCATACTCTACAGGATCCTTTGTGGTCTGAGAGAAGAGTTCAATCGGCCTGGTGAAATCCACATCTGCAACGTCGTCAATACTGCCAATGACCACCGCACTTCCTTCGGTCTGCCCCACAAGGCCATTGACCTCAGCATGTCCGTGCTTACCGAAGATTACTACTGTTCCGTCCACACTCTTCATACGGAGAAAAGCCTTACGCACCTCCTGCTGTAGGCGTAACACCACCGGACAGGTGCAGTCAATCAGCTCAATTTCCTTGGCGGCTGCCGCTTCATAAGTAGAAGGAGGCTCACCATGAGCCCTTATAAGAAGCACGCTACCCGCTATACTCTCCATAGAGTCAATATCCACGATACGCAACCCCTTTGCCTTAAGCCGATCAATCTCGAGTGAGTTGTGCACTATGGGGCCCAGAGAGTGCAGAGTGTCATGTAGTGCAAGATAGTCTTCCGCTTGTCGTACCGCTCTTACTACCCCAGGGCAAAAGCCTGAAGAGGGATCTATTTCAAGTGAAACCTTCATTAGAACTCCATATCAAACTTAGCCTTGAGTACCCAACCCAACCATATCATCTGTTGGTCGACAGAAATATAGCTATTATCCAGCACCACCGCATCCTCCGCCTGGCGAAGGGGATTCATTTCACGATGTGAATCAATGTAGTCTCTCTCGAGCACATTGCGATAAATTTCATCAAAATCAGCCTTTTCACCTTTGTCGAGCAATTGATCAACACGCCTCTGCGCCCTGATTTTAGCGTCTGCTACCATGAAAATCTTTAAATCTGCTTCCGGAAAAACTGCGGTACCGATATCACGACCATCCATCACAACTCCAAGAGGGCCGTAGCCGCGAAGCAGTGAATCCACGAAATTTCGGACAAAAGGGAGCGTAGCTATGGGACTTACGCTGTTCGAAACATCAAGTAGGCGTATACGAGACTCGACATTCACCCCATTGAGACAGATTTCGGCCCTTCCCTCAGGATTATCCTTGGAGTAGGAAATCTCCACTTTGCCCTCTACAAGATCTTGTTCGAGAGCAGCAGTATCTATCACATTGTCTGCAATATAACCACGCTGCAGTGCGAAAAGGGTAACTGCTCTATAAATAGCTCCAGAATCAAGGTATATTAGGCCTAAACGGGCTGCAATAAGTTTAGCGAATGTGCTTTTGCCTGTAGAAGAATAGCCGTCAATTGCAATAATCATATCTCTCTCATTTGGTGTGAAAATACAAAAATAGATAAAAAAACTCTATCTTTGCTCCTTATAACAAATATATAACCGCTCATGAAAATCCTGATTATTGATGACGAACGTAGTATCCGCAATGCTCTGAAAGATATCCTCGAAATGGACAATCACACCGTAGCACTGGCTTGTGACGGCAAAGAAGGTGTGGAAGCAGCTCTCAGCGGCAACTACGATGCTATATTCTGTGATATCAAAATGCCCAAAATGGATGGAATCGAGGTACTTGACACCCTCGCCAAAGAGGGCTGCGAATCATCCATAATCATGATTTCAGGCCACGGTACAATTGACACGGCGGTAGAGTGCATAAAAAAGGGTGCCTTCGATTTTATTGAAAAACCACTTGACCTCAACAGAATCCTCATCACTCTAAAAAATGCCACAGATAAGACCAAACTGGTCAAGGAAACCACAATTCTCAAGAAAAAGGTTAGTGCTAAATATGAAATCATAGGCGAATCTAAAGCCATCAAACATATCAAGGACCTCGTTGACAGGGTAGCACCTACCGAGGCAAGAGTCCTTATCACAGGATCCAATGGCACAGGAAAAGAACTTGTAGCCAGACGTCTCCACGAAAACAGCGCTCGTGCTGCAGCACCCTTTGTAGAAGTCAACTGTGCTGCTATTCCCAGTGAACTTATCGAAAGTGAGCTTTTTGGGCACGAAAAGGGAGCATTTACCTCAGCCGTAAGGCAGCACAAGGGTAAGTTTGAACAGGCAGACGGAGGAACTCTCTTCCTCGACGAAATCGGAGATATGAGTCTCGCTGCTCAGGCTAAGGTACTAAGAGTACTCCAAGAGAACAAAATCTCCAGGGTTGGTAGCGACAAGGATATTACTGTCAATGTCAGGGTTATAGCTGCAACCAACAAAAACGTCACAGAAGAAATTGAAAAAGGAAATTTCAGGGAGGACCTCTACCACCGTCTTAGCGTTATTCTGATCCATGTGCCCACGCTCGCTGAGCGTACTGAAGATATTCCTCTTCTAGTGGAACATTTCATAAAACAGATAAGCCGGGAAATGGGCATCACTACTAAAAAAGTGCATCCCGATGCTTATAAGGAATTGAGCAAACTCCCTTGGAGAGGAAACATACGCGAACTCCGCAATGTCACCGAACGTCTGATGATCCTCTGCGGGCCTGAAATCACTAAAGAAGATATAATAGCATACGCCACGCCGGCAATCTAACATAGATAAGACATGAATCTGGTAGCAATAGTAGGAAGACCGAATGTGGGGAAATCCACCCTTTTCAACCGCCTTGTAGGTATGAGACAGGCAATAGTCGATGAGACGGAGGGTGTGACACGTGACCGACACTATGGTACTTGTGAATGGTGTGGCAATGAATTTTCAGTGGTGGATACCGGAGGCTTCACATCCAAATCAGATGACATATTCGAGAGCGAAATACGCAAACAGGTGATGATTGCAATAGAAGAGTGCGATCTGGTACTTTTTGTCGTGGAGGTAGGTACCGGTATCACCGACTTTGATGCTGAGATTGCAGACCTATTACGCAGGAGCGATAAACCCGTTGTGCTTGCCGTCAACAAGGTGGACACCGGTAACAAAATGTATGGTGCACACGAATTCCACGCTCTCGGTCTGGGTGACCCATGGTGTATTTCTTCAGCCAACGGCAGCGGTACAGGCGACCTGTTGGATAGAATTGTGGAATTGCTTCCGGATCAAAACACTATTGAGGATGATCCCTACGCCGATGTTCCGCGCATAGCAATTGTGGGTAAGCCAAATGTGGGCAAATCGTCACTCGTCAATGCCTTTCTGGGAGAAGAGCGCCATATCGTAACCCCAATTGCGGGCACCACACGCGATTCTATTTCCACTTATTACAATAAATTCGGGCACGAATTCATGCTCATCGATACAGCAGGCCTCCGTAAGAAAACCCGCGTCAAAGAGGATCTGGAATTCTATTCAGTGATGCGCTCCATCAGGGCTATAGAAAACTCCGATGTATGTGTGTTGATGGTTGATGCCTCAACCGGTATTGAATCACAGGATATGGCCATTTTCAACCTCATAGTCCGCAACAAAAAAGGTTGTGTGATAGTTGTCAATAAATGGGACACCGTTGAAAAAGGTAACAATACGATGAAAGAGTTTACTGAAGTGATCAAGAAGCGCATTGCGCCATTCAGCGACGTTCCTATTATATTTACATCAGTAATTAACAAGCAGAGGATTCTCGACGTGCTCAATGCAGCGGGCACAGTCTATTCCAATTACTCGAGAAAAATCCCCACATCAGAACTGAACGAAGTGATGCTTCCCGAGATTGAGAACTACCCTCCTCCGGCATGGAAAGGCAAATATATCAGAATTAAATATGTGACCCAGCTGCCCACACAGTTCCCCTCATTCGCCTTTTTCTGCAATCTGCCTCAATATGTAAGGGAACCCTACAAGAGATTTCTGGAAAACAGACTCAGGGAACATTTCGATTTCAGTGGCTGCACGATTCAAATTTATCTCAGGAAAAAGTAGATTTTTTAGCCGGAAGCAGTATTGTAAAGCAAGCCCCTCCCAGAGATGATCTGGAGTAGGATATTGTGCCCTGGGATTGCTCTATGATGTTGCGACATATAGCAAGTCCAAGACCGGTACCTCCGCTTTTGGTAGTAAAATTGGGATGGAAAAGTCTCTCCATATGTTCCTCGGCAACCCCTTGGCCATCATCTGCAAAATCCACTTTGTAATAGAGTCCTTCTTCATGCTCCACAGCATCGATCGTGATTAGAATGTGCCCTGTTCCACGTGAATTTTGTATTGACTCAATGGCATTCTGGATAATGTTGACAAAGACACGGGAGAGCTGTTGTCTTCTTGCAGATACCACAGGATCTGAAACATTGTTGCGGATTTCGATTGTGATATCATCATTGGTGTCAAAGAAAAATACCTGCTCGGAAATAGCCTCATTCAAATTCACATCCACCACCTCTTCGTTATAGAATCTTGAGAATGATGAGAACGCATTCGCTACCTCACTAAGATTCGCTATCTGTCCCAAAATAGAATTCAGAGTGGGTTGTACCTGCTCTTCCCATCCGGGGCGTCCCTCCTCCTTCATTCTAATCAAATACTGTATGCGGAGTTTCATCGGGGTAAGGGGATTCTTAATCTCGTGGGCAATCTGCCTGGCCATCTCCTTCCAGGCCTGTTCTCGCTCTGCCTGTGCCAGTTGCAGTCTACTTTCATCAAGGTCATCTACCATCTTGTTGTAGGCACTCACAAGCACTCCTATTTCGTCCCTGTTATTGTGGTAGGAAATATATCTGTTCCTGTTGGATGATGTGGTCAACCCCTGAATTCTCTCCTTAATCTCCACTAGAGGCCTGGAGAGGGAGTTAGAGAGTAGCACACTTATTATGAACGCGAGGATAATCAATACAAGATAGATATTGATGATGGTAGCAATCATTGAGGATGAAGCACTCAACATATCCGCCGAACGGGAGAAATAAGGAAGGTTGATTATAGCCACCATAGAGCCCTGGTTGTTGAATAGCGGTGCGTATACAGAGAAGTACTTCATCCCGGCCACCTCCTCCATGGTGGTGTATTTAAGGGCATTGTTGTGCGCAATCTCATGATATGCATTTCCGTTCATACGTTTGCCCATCAGGAACTGTTCGTAGATATCGGGCTGTGTGGTACGTATAAGGCCTCCATGAGTGTCATAGAGGTTGATATCGGTTCTAATCACTTTTGACAAGTCATCCATCGCGTTGAAGAACTCCACTGACTGCACCTGACTGTAGACATTTGCATATCTGCAATATTCTGAAAGTACGTTGCGAGCAGTAGTGATCTTCTCATCCATCTCACGTTCATTGCTAGTTTTGTTCAATCTGCTGATATAATGGATACTGGCTACTCCAAGGAAGAGAATGGAGAAGATCATCGCTGAGGTAATGATGATGGTGATCTTTCTCTTAATGGACCTCTTTGGAAGGGAAAATAACTTGCTATCTCTCTCCCAGAATGTCATTATGGAGAAGAAGAGTCCGAAGAAAATTGCTATATATGAGAATGAGACTACATTTGAGAAAAACTTGTGGCTGGGACGGCTTACAAGTGTTATTTCATCGGCTGAAAACTTGTTAATAAAGTGAACGTAGCCCTTCTTGATCTGCATTGAATAGCCATCAGGACAACTCTGATCAAAAATTAAGGGATACTCATAATCACCCTTGTATGTAATAATACGACCATTGCTGTATCTTGCAAAAGAATAATTTCGCGGAAGCCGAAGATCATTGTAACCCTCGTCGCCACTAAGTATGGTCGGCAGACCTTCAAACTCTGAAGAGTATTTGGACTCAATTTCCACAAAAAGTCGGGTAACTCTCGAACTCACAGGGTCAAAGAATGTAAACATGCCCAAGTACGAAGTCAGACCATTGTATTTATTAATATAGAAAAATCTCGAATTAGGTGCCAACGGTGTACCAAACCTCGTTATCTGGTCCTGATAGAAGGGATAACATGGTATCAGTTCACTGCCCTGTCCCAAGTCCAGCAGGTCATTGGGAGAGCAGACGGTCAACTCTATATTATATTTTTGAGCAACATTACGATATAAGTAGCGTTCAAGCAGACGGCTACGGATTACTTCGCGTCTATCCACCGCGGTCAGCAATGCAATAATAGGATCATAAGCTATTGTTTCCTCTACGTTGCGTAACTGAAGTTCAAGACTTAAGTCCCGCTCCATTGCAAGTTTATTGGTTCTTACACGGTTTGTCTCATATTCCTTTTCAAAACCATATACCACAATCATTGTCACGCAGTAAAGCGATATTATCAACACATAGAGTGTCATATTGAACCAGGACAACAGAGAGAATGTCCGTCTTTTACGGAAGATCAACACCAGCAACTGCAGCATCAGCAAAAGCCCAAGAAATATCATCGCTGAGGCGAAATACGCCAGGATGGAATATAAGGAAAGTTCGTCGATGCGGAAGGGCTCCAGAACAATATTAGAGTTAATAATCAGCGAACGGAGCGTCAGGTGGATATAAAGCGCCAGAAGGAGAGTTGCTAAAACAGCGACTACGGAGCGCACAATCCTCATATTCCTGCCGGATTGCTTGATACGCTTAACTATATGGAGACGAGTTATGAATACGGCATAAGCAAGGAGGGCGATTAGTACATTGTTAAGTAGAAAATTGCCCAGGGAATCAAACAAGCGATTGTCCGCATAATAGATCGGCGAAAATAATTCTCCCGGCATATCATTACGGGCCACCACGATGAAGGCCACAATTCTAATCGCCAAAAGAACAACAGCTGTTATCATGAATGATAACCAGTTTCGCTTTCTTACATGGAATAAGAAAAGAGCCATGACCGCAAAAAGCATCGAAATCCACATCGGAGTGAGATTTGTGCTCCTGGCTAGACTCGGACTTTCGGAAACCAGTGAGAAAAGTGGCAGACCCTCAATTCCATAGACCACACCGGCATCATCCACATTGACGCTTACCGGATCAAAGCCTGCGCTAATGCGAAGATTCTTATTTGTATGGTTTTTCAGACCCCGGTCGTCAAGATAATCCGTTTTGACCAAAATACCGGTGATTACTTTAGTTCTGTATGAGGGAGAAATATAGGTATTCACTATGTACCACGCCGAGCCGAGATTGACATATTGCTCCTCAAGTCCCAAATAAGCCAGCGGCGAACTGGAAAGGTTGGCATTGCTCAAATAGTGGAGACGGTAAGTAAATGAATAGGCATCTACTTCATCATTGCTTATAGGAAACTGGTTGGCCCAGGACTGAAGCGTATCGGAGACATATTTGTATATAACCATATCATCCGGCAGGTCGCTAAGATCTACCCATTGATCATCCGGTGTAGTGATGGCACGATGGGCATATTTTTCGATTAAATGCTGCCGGTGATGAACCTGTTTTTGCACCTTTCGCACTTCCCGACGGAGATTATAGGTCCCTGAACTACCCGCAAAAGAGATAATGGCAAACACGATGGCCACGACCGCAACAAATATCGTCAGATATTTGTTGCCGGCTCCCGTAATCCGTTTGTATATAGTCCTGAATCCTTTCACTTATGGTGGTATGGCTCGCCTTTAATGATAGTGAATGCCCTGTATAATTGTTCAACAAAAATCAGGCGCACCATCTGATGTGAAAATGTCATCTGTGAGAGAGAAAGTTTACTGTCTGCCCGCTGATAGACTTTTTCTGAAAATCCGTATGCGCCTCCTACCACAAAGACCAAATCTTTTGATCCGTATGTCATTTTCTGCTCCAAATGTCGTGCCCAATCTTCCGATGAGTACATCTTGCCGCGCTCATCAAGTAAGATCACTTCATCAGTACTCTTTAATTTGGCCAGAATGAGTTCCCCTTCCCTCTCTTTGATTTGTTCAACAGAGAATGACGATGTCTGTTTCAGTTCGGGAATAACAGTCATTTCAAATGGCACATAGTACTCTATACGGTTGGTATAGAGTCTGATTCCCGACTGGAGCCAGCCATCTACGCTCTTGCCAACAAGGAGTAGTTTGACTTTCATACTACAAAAATAACATTTTTAGGGGGATTTATTCTTCCGATGGCGTGATTTTTGCTGATTTACGATATAATAAGCAGTTTTATCACTTCTAAACCTATCACGCCAAATGAAGAAGATTTTATTATTGGCCTTGTTCGGGATATTATCTTTCACTGTACCGGCTCAGACGATGCAGATGATCAGGACTTCCCAGACCAATGTCCAAAGCAACACCGATCAGGATGTATTCACCCCTATCGGCAAATATATCCAATCTGGCGACTATGAAAAACTCTCCGCCTGGTTTGCCGACAACCTTGAACTGAACATTTTGGGTGCCATCAATAATTGCACCCGAAATCAGGCACGTCTGATTATTAAAAACTTTTTCACCAATTATACACCTAAAAAGTTTACCATCATTCATAAGAGTGGAAAGGCTCCTATGAAATATGCGGTTGGCTCACTTACCGCGGGCGGTGAAAAATTCAGAGTGATACTCTACGTCAAAACTACAGACGGAGTAAATTCAATCCAGCAGCTTAAGGTCGAACGGGAGTAGGAATATCCATTCTACCCACGATAACACCTTGCCCTCCGCTTTGGACAATAACCACTTTGCGGCCGGCAAGGTTTTCTATTTCTACTGCATTCTTGAGAAAAGTATGAGAATGCCCTCCAATGATAATGTCTATATCTTTTGAATTTTGTGCCATCAGAATATCTGAAGGATGCTCCATTGAACCTCCTTGATGACCGAAATGCGATAGAAGTATCACAAGATCACACTTTTTCTCATGTTTGAGCCGGGCAGCCCATTTATTGACCTCAGAAATTGCATCCAAACGCACAAGACCTTCAAGATGGCTGTTGAGCACAACTCCTTCAAGATATGATGTAACACCTACTATACCGATTTTCAATCCGGCCCTACGGATGATGGTATAAGGCTGTACATAATCCTTTAAAATTGAACCTGAGAAGTCGTAATTGCAGGTTACTGTAACAAATTCGGCCGATGCGAGACGTCTTGCAAGCTCTTCCTGACCATTGTCAAACTCATGGTTACCCAGAGTTGCTACGTCATATCCAAGGGCATTCATAAGCTCTATCTCCAGGTCACCTTTTGCCACAGTAAAATAGGGTGTGCCCTGATTGTAATCACCGGCATCGAGCAACAATACATTACGGCGACCAGCCTCTTTCCTGACAGAATTGATATACTGTAAGCGGCGTTCAACGCCACCTTTATCACGATCACGGCCTACCCTTACCGGCTCGATCTGGCTGTGGGTGTCATTTGTGTGAAGTATTACGAGATGTCTGGGGGAGCAGGATGCTGCCATTACAACCACTACAACACACAACAAAACATATTTGATAATATTCTGTCTCATCTTCGGGAGTCCTCCCTATTTTTTGTTATCACACGACCGTCATTTTTAAGAGAAATGATTTCACCACGTGCGGTCATCTCTCTAACATAATCCACAATAGCATCCCGAATATAAATATTCTCCAGATTAGTGATATTTTTAGCGAAATCTCCCACACTCAACCTATCACCACCATCCATCAGGAAGTTAATTGTAGCAAACTTGTAATCCTTTTCCGGATCAATAGGTTCTTCTCCCACTGTAAGCGATTCAAGTTTATAGCCGTCAAATACCACTTTCACGTTGCTCAAAGCCTCAACACGACCTCTTGAAGCCATACTTCTGAGGAATTTGTCCAGATCAGCCCCTGAAATATCAAAGGTTACGAGGTAATTGTCAAATGGAAAAATCGAAAAAATGTCGTAAACCCTTACCGCACCTTTAGGAAGAGAGGTGCGAATACCTCCAAAGTTGGTCATAGCCACGTCTACCTTCGAACCGGTCTCTTTCTCGGCCACTGCACGGATTACATCCACCGCAAAATTGGAAAGAGGGCCTTCCGGAATACCTTTATCATATTCATCCTCGGAATATCCGATAATTTCCATCAAAGGAGCTACCATCGGTTCATATTTACTGATAATTTTAGTTGCTGTGAAGTCCTTGATATCACCCCAAGTTGCATCCATGGCAACTGTCGTCCATCTATAATTGATCTGAGCATAAGCAGCAGAGACTCCAAGAAGGAGCAGTAAAGTTAAAAAGAGACTTTTGATCTTCATTGTTCTAATTCTTTACCTTAATCCATTTCAAAAGATCTTTAAAGGAGGCCTTTTTACCATAGGTCAGAATACCTACCTTATATATCTTCGCTGAAATCACAGCCATAAGAAGGGCGGTCGCCAAAAGCAAAATAATCGATAGAGCGAGTTCCCAGAAGGGCACCACACCGAAAGGAATCCTTGCCATCATCACCATAGGAGAAGTAAAAGGTATTATCGAAGACCAGAAAGCAAGCTGTCCTGTGGGATTCTGGAAAGTAGGAATCATCAGGAAGAGACCCAGGATCAAAGGAACGGTAATAGGTATCGAGAGTTGGCCCGTGTCCGCTTCATTATCCACTGCCGCACCCACTGCGGCAAACATACCGGCATAGAGCAGATAACCCAGTAGGAAATAGATTACAAAGCAGGTGATCACATAGCCGAACCTCACCTCGGAAATGCCGCTTAGAATAGAGCCCATACCGGCCATATCGGCCGACTCTACAGTTGAAATAATATCACCCCCCATGAAAATACCTGCCACCGCAACTAGGACCAGAGTGAGCACCACCCATATCAGAAACTGCGTCAAAGCAACAAGTGCAATTCCTAAAATCTTGCCGATCATAAGCTCCACCGACTTAACAGATGAGATAATAACCTCAACTATACGACCGCTTTTTTCCTCAATCACTCCACGCATCACCATATTGCCGAACATAAAGATGAACATATAGATCAAAAAGCTCATAATATAAGAGAGCGCCATATAGATCTCCGTTGATTCCTCCTTCTCTCCTTTGTCGGTAAGAGTGAGAGTTGTGATCTGCACATCACTCTTCACCTCTTCAAGAATGTGGTCGAGATCGGTAATATTATAGAGTGAAAGTTTCATCGTCTCTACGGCCTTATTGACTTTGCTTGAAATATCGCTCTTTATATCCACATTTAGAGGCTCAGCAGAGTAGGCCACTGCCTGCACGTTATTGGATGAGTCAAGCTCCGAAATACCCACAAGCGCATAGACATCCAAATTATTAAAGTCTGCCTTCAACTGCTCGAGAGAGCTACCTTCAGGAGCAATAATGTATTCTGCAGTGGTACTACTCTCAAGATAAGGAGCCACAATACCGGAATTATCCTGCACCATCACCTTTTCAGTATCCTTGCCTCCCACCACCATCAGTACGGTGGGAACGATAAAAAGAGCTGCCATTAATATTGGAGTGAGGATGGTTGTCAGAATAAATGATTTTTTCTTGACGCGTACCGAATATTCGCGTCCCAATATAATTGCTATTTTATTAAAATTCATGTCTTCCTTCTATTTTTCGCTTACGAGTTTAATAAAAATGTCGTTCATTCGTGGAACAAGCTCCCTATAGGAAGCAATATCCACGCTATTCAGCAGTTCCGGAAGGATCTGCTGTGCTCCTGCACCATCTTCCACATCGAGCACCGCTCTCCTTAAGTGTTTGTATTCTTCATCCAGCGAGATGGTGAAATATTTGGACCAGGTGGCAAGAGGTTGGGAAGAGCGATAGAGCACCTCCACTTGGTTGGAGCCATATTTCCGGCGAATCTCTCCTGTAGGACCCGATACCACCAGTTTTGCGTGGTTGATAAGTGCAATATCGTCGCAAAGTTCCTCAACCGACTCCATATTATGAGTGGAGAGAATTATAGTTGCCCCCTCCTCCTTCATTCGGAGGATTTCGTTTCTGATGAGCTGCACATTGACCGGGTCAAAACCTGAAAAAGGTTCATCCAGGATCAGCAACGAGGGTTTGTGGAGCACGGTGGTGATAAACTGTACCTTTTGTGCCATACCCTTGGAGAGTTCCTCCACCTTTTTATCCCACCAGCTGCGAATACCGAATTTGACAAACCACTCTTTAAGTTCTTTCTTTGCCTGAGCCATGGAAAGGCCTTTTAAACGCGCCAAATAGATTGCTTGCTCCCCTACCTTCATCTTTTTGTAGAGACCGCGTTCTTCCGGCAGATAGCCGATTTCGCGTACCATTTCGTCGTTCATCAATCTGCCGTTATAGATAATTTCACCTGCTGTAGGGATGGTTATACGGTTGATGATACGTATTAGGGTGGTCTTACCGGCCCCATTCGGGCCCAGCAGACCAAAAACACGCCCCTTATCCGCCTCTATCGAGACATTGTCAAGAGCCGTAAAGTCACCGAACTTTTTGGTGACGGATCTGCATTCCAACATTTCATACTATTTTTAACAAAAATCGCGTGTAAAGGTAAGCAAAATATCCGTCTGTTTTCAGTAATTAAGGTTATTTATGGTATCTTGATAGTTTTGAACCACAGTCGGGAGTCAAGATATTGTTTCGTACAAGATCACTAAAGCTCCATTGCGATGTATCAGTGACACTGCGGTAGCGGAGTATGCCTTTTGCGGCAAAAGTCCCTACATAGGGGTGTGCGATAAGTTCCTCCTTAGTCAATGACCAGAAATCAAAACGCGTTACATGGCTACTGTCAGCCTGAACAGCGAAGGCGAAACCATCGAAACGTTCCTGGTCTATGCCGTCAATCTCCATTAGTTGTTGTGGATCTAAAAAACCGCCCAAACGTTCCCTGTATTCGATAATCCGGCGCGCATAATAAGGACCTATCCCCCTAAGGGTGACCAAAGCTGCACTATCGGCCATATTGAGTTCCAATTTCGGTATATCTATAAATGGCTCTAAACGCTGATAAAGAGTATCGGATACCACATACATTTTGGCGAAATCCTCCTTTCTGCGGAAGGAACCGCCTTTGCTTCGGTAATTGAGAATCACCTCTGCCTGACGTTCTGATAGTCCAAGCCGTACCAGCTCTTCCAGGGTGACTGTGTTGGGATCGAATACAAATGACTCCACTCTTCGTGGTTGCCGACTTGGCTTGCTGTAACTCTTCGCGGGAGCCGGATAACCCCCGTAGCGAGTTCGTTGATTACTTTCTACGACGGAAGTATTTCTGTTTGTGGTCTTGCTACGAGAATATGTTCCGGAAGAGAACTCCGGAGAAGAATATGATATCGGTAACAGCAGAGAATCATTTGTCACTGAATAGTGATGGTCAGCAGCCGTTGTTTCTTTGGATTCCGTTTGCGGAGCAGGTCTGTTGATCACTTTTTCAAAGAAAATAGCTGTCTGAAAACCAATAATTAAGAATATGAGTGCAATCACACCGGAAGCAGCGCTCTTTTTCACTTTTTCTTTCCTCTTCATATCTACCTTGCTCATTAAAGTGTTTGTAAACTTATGATTAATGTCATTTTTCCGCCACTGGATTTTTGGCCGGATTATGCGCAGAAACGACAATCACTATTTCACCTTTAGGTTCGTGTGATGTGAAATATTCGGCCAGCGATGCAAGGGTTCCGCGATGAGTGGTATCATATATTTTAGAGATCTCTCTCGATACACTTGCAGGACGTTCCGCACCGAAATATTCCGCAAACTGTGTCAGCGTTTTTGCCAGACGATGGGGCGATTCATAGAATATCATCGTTCTGGTCTCCTCTTGAAGAGCTTTTAGGCGTGTCTGACGCCCTTTTTTTACCGGAAGAAATCCTTCAAAGACAAATCTGTCACAGGGAAAACCCGAATTAACCAGAGCGGGAACAAATGCAGTAGCACCGGGAAGTGTTTCTACCTCTACACCAGCCTCTACACAACTTCTCACAAGTAGAAAACCCGGATCTGATATCCCCGGAGTACCTGCATCACTTATCAACGCCACATGGATCCCTGAAAGAATCTTCTCGGTAACGGAAGCAACAGTCCGATGTTCATTAAACTTATGATGTGACTCCATCCTGGTTGTAATCCCATATTTACGCAACAAAACCGAACTTGTCCTGGTATCCTCTGCCAAAATTAGATCCACCTCCTTGAGAATTCTGACTGCTCTAAGAGTTATATCTTCAAGATTGCCGATTGGCGTAGGGACTATATAAAGTCTGGACATTTTTGATTACCTTTGTCTGGAGTTCCATGCAAAAATAAGAAAAATGTTTATAGAAAGTGCAAAAAATCCGGGTTGTATTGAGGTCATCTGTGGCTCGATGTTTTCGGGAAAAACCGAGGAATTGATACGCCGGTTAAAAAGAGCAAAATTCGCCAATCAGAATGTTGAAATATTCAAGCCTAAAATAGATGTCAGATATTCTGAAGCAGAAGTGGTGTCCCATGACTCTAATACCATACTGTCAACTCCTGTTGATTCATCCAACAACATACTGCTACTTACAGGCAATGTCGATGTGGTAGGCATTGATGAAGCACAGTTTTTTGACCCGGGCATCGTGGATGTAGTCCAGCAACTAGCCTCTCAAGGCATCAGGGTGATCATAGCAGGACTGGATATGGACTACCTTGGCAATCCGTTTGGTCCTATGCCGGCACTTATGGCAGTAGCCGAATATGTAACAAAAGTACATGCAATTTGTGTCAGATGCGGCGATATTGCAAATCATTCACACCGTCTTTCTGCCAGTGACAAACTTGTAGAACTTGGCGAACAAGATATTTACGAGCCCATCTGTCGTCACTGCTTCAACAAACTAAAAAAAACGGAAAAATAACCCGCACCACGTAACCCGCAACTTGCACCCAAAACTAAAATGGCAGCCAAATGGCTGCCATTTTAGTTTTGTTTACTCCCTCTCTACCGCTCTTTCACGTCTGCGAGGTCTTGCAATATTCAATGCTTTCTGAACATCTTCCATATTACCTACAACCAGTTTCTCAAATGAGCGCTGGCCTGTACCTGCGGGAATAAGATGTCCGCAAATTACATTTTCTTTAAGACCTTCAAGAGTGTCCTGTTTGCCACGAATTGAAGCGTCGCTCAATACCTTTGTAGTCTCCTGGAATGATGCTGCCGACATAAAGCTATTTGTCCTCAAAGCAGCGCGGGTAATACCCTGTAACACCTGTTTTGAGGTAGCTGGGACAGCATCGCGCGCAATAACAATCTTTTTATCTTGACGTTTAAGGATTGAATTCTCATCACGGAGTTTACGAAGAGTGACGATCTCACCTTTATGCAATTCGGTGGAATCTCCCGCATCGGTAACAACCTTCTTATCGAAGATTTCGTCATTCGCTTCCATGAACTCCCACTTGTCAACAAGTTCTTCAGGAAGGAAATTGGTATCACCTGGCTCAACAATTTGAACTTTACGCATCATTTGACGCACAATAATCTCAAAATGTTTATCATTTATCTTCACACCCTGCATACGGTAAACTTCCTGAATCTCATTCACGATATACTCTTGTACTCTTACAGGACCCTGAATGGCCAGGATATCTGCAGAAGAGATTACTCCATCCGAAAGCGGTGTACCTGCCTTAACATGGTCATTATCATTGACAAGAATCTGCTTAGAAAGGGGTACCAGATAGACTTTCTTTTCTCCATTTTTGGGAGTGATAATAACCTCTTTATTACCTCGCTTGATCTTACCGAGTGAAACCTCACCGTCTATCTCAGATACAGTGGCGGGATTGGAAGGATTTCTGGCTTCGAAAAGCTCTGTAACACGGGGAAGACCACCGGTAATGTCACCGGACTTACCGATTGCCCTGGGAATTTTGTGAATAATATCACCAGCTACAATCTTCTGCTTGTTCTCTACCATAATGTGGGCATTTACAGGAAGGTTGTATATCTGGATAACAGTTCCATCGTCATCAACGATCTTGACACAGGGAGTCTTGGACTTGTCTCTAGACTCTATAACGACCCTCTCAATATGTCCTGAAGTTTCGTCTCTCTCCTCACGATAAGTTACACCATTGACGAGATGCTCATAAACGACAGTACCGGTGTATTCGGAAATATTGAGGGAGTTGTATGCGTCCCAGCTACAAATCCTGTCGCCTTTAACTACAAGGTCACCTGGGGCCTTGAAGAGTTCTGCTCCATACGGAATTGTGTACTGTGAAAGATTTATGCCTGTAGTATCGTGCACAATTTTTACTTCGGCAGCACGACTTACCACGATAACATGTTCGCTTTTACCATCCACTTTGGTAACAGTCCTTAGATCTTCAAATTCAAGTTTTCCTTCATATTTGGAGATGATTTCACTATCTGAAGTGATAGTTCCTGCAGTACCACCGACGTGGAATGTACGGAGAGTAAGCTGTGTACCGGGCTCACCGATGGACTGTGCCGCAATAACACCTACAACCTCTCCCTTCTCAACCATACGGCCGGTTGCAAGGTTACGGCCATAACATTTAGCACAAACACCTTTTCGTGATTCGCAGGTAAGCACTGAGCGAATCTCAACACTTTCGATAGGAAGAGTATCAATAAGATCTGCAATCTCTTCGGTAATCTCTTCACCTGCCGAAAGAATTTTCTCAGCGGTAAGAGGGTTGTAAATATCGTGTACAGAAGTACGGCCAAGGATTCTTTCGTTTAGAGTCTCTACGATTTCGTCTTTGTTCTTGATAGCAGTAGCAATGAGACCTCTGAGTGTACCACAATCCTCCTCATTGATAATTACATCGTGAGAAACGTCTACAAGACGACGTGTCAGATAACCCGCGTCAGCTGTCTTTAGTGCGGTATCCGCAAGACCTTTACGAGCACCGTGAGTGGAGATAAAGTACTCCAGTACAGAAAGGCCTTCCTTAAAGTTGGCAAGAATAGGGTTCTCGATAATTTCTGCACTTGTAGCACCGGACTTCTGAGGCTTGGCCATAAGACCACGCATACCGCATAGCTGACGAATCTGCTCTTTGGAACCACGGGCACCGGAATCAAGCATCATAAATACAGGGTTAAATCCCTGATTATCCTTACGAATCTGTTCCTCGACGATTCGTGTCAAATTATTGTTGGTCTTAGTCCAGACGTCAATAATCTGGTTGTAACGCTCGTTATTGGTCAGAAGACCCATATTGAAACTGGCCTGTATGCTCTCCACCTCTTCATAACCTGCATCTACAAGGCGTTGCTTCTCTTTAGGTACAATAACATCTCCCAGGTTGAATGATAGGCCACCTTGGAAAGCCATTTTATAACCTAGATCCTTGATGTCGTCAAGGAACTGTGCCGTACGGGCCACATCTGATGTCTTGAGCACCTTGCCGATAATATCACGAAGTGATTTTTTCTTGAGGAGTTCGTTGATGTAGCCTACTTCAACAGGAACAAGCTGATTGAAAATTATCTTACCGACGGTGGTATCTACCATATGATATCCCTTTTCAGGATTGACACGATCTATGGGAAGGCGCACCTGCACCTTAGCCTGGAGTTCCACTCTATTTTCATTATGAGCAATGATGGCCTCTTCAGGACCATAGAACTTCATGCCCTCGCCCTTTGCGCCCTCTCTCTCTTTGGTGATATAGTAAAGTCCGAGCACCATATCTTGTGATGGTACGGTGATAGGAGCACCATTTGCGGGATTGAGGATATTATGCGAGCCTAACATCAATAGCTGTGCTTCAAGGATTGCAGCATTACCCAAAGGGAGATGAACTGCCATCTGGTCGCCGTCAAAGTCGGCGTTGAAAGCGGTACATGCGAGCGGGTGAAGTTGAATGGCCTTACCCTCAATCATCTTAGGTTGAAATGCCTGGATACCAAGACGGTGGAGGGTAGGTGCACGGTTGAGGAGCACGGGATGACCCTTCATGACATTTTCCAGGATTTCCCAGATCTCGGGGTCTTTTCTGTCGACAAGTTTTCTTGCAGATTTAACAGTCTTTACCTTGCCTCTCTCGATTAACTTACGAATAATGAATGGTTTGTAAAGCTCTGCAGCCATCAGTTTGGGAAGACCACACTCATGCATTTTGAGCTCAGGACCTACAACGATTACTGAACGTGCGGAATAGTCCACACGCTTTCCAAGGAGGTTCTGACGGAAGCGACCCTGCTTACCTTTAAGACTGTCCGAGAGTGATTTGAGAGTCCTGTTAGCCTCTGTTTTAACGGCATTTGACTTACGTGAGTTGTCAAAGAGGGAGTCGACAGCCTCCTGAAGCATACGTTTCTCATTGCGGAGAATTACCTCGGGAGCTTTGATTTCTATCAATCTCTTTAGACGATTGTTGCGTATGATTACCCTGCGGTAAAGATCGTTAATATCGGATGTAGCAAAACGACCTCCATCTAGGGGAACAAGAGGACGAAGATCAGGTGGAATCACGGGAATCACCTTCATAATCATCCACTCAGGCTTGTTCATATCCTTGGATTCACGAAATGCTTCGATAACACTCAAACGTTTCAAAGCCTCTGCTTTGCGCTGCTGTGAACCTTCAGTCTCAGCCTTGTTGCGCAAATCGAAAGAGACAGCATCTAGATCAATCCTTCTGAGGAGCTCATAGACTGCCTCTGCACCCATTCCGGCAAGAAACTTATCGGGATCGTCATCAGATAGTTGCTGATTCTCCTTAGGAAGTTGGTCAAGCACCTGGAAGTACTCCTCTTCAGTTATAAGATCGCACTCTTTATAACCAAAAGCGCTTTCAGCGACACCTGCATTGATAACCACATATCTTTCATAATAGAGGATTGACTCAAGTTTCTTTGAAGGAATGCCCAGCAGATAGCCTATTTTATTGGGTGTTGAACGGAAATACCAGATATGAGCCACCGGAACTGTCAGTTCAATATGTCCCATACGCTCTCTACGTACCTTTTTCTCTGTAACCTCAACGCCACAACGGTCGCAGGTGATGCCACGGTAACGAATCCTCTTGTACTTACCGCAATGACACTCGAAATCCTTGGAAGGACCAAAGATCCTTTCACAGAATAAACCATCCCTTTCGGGCTTGTAAGTGCGGTAGTTGACGGTTTCCGGCTTGAGGACCTCTCCTGAAGATCTTGCAAGAATTTCCTCCGGGGATGCCAGGCCGATGGTAATCCTACTGAAATTGGACTTAACCTTTACGTCTTTGTTGTAATATGACATAGTTATATATTTTTTCTATCAAACGGTGAATTAATCTAACATTACATTAAGACCTAAGCCACGAAGCTCATGTAGGAGCACGTTGAGAGACTCAGGAATGCCGGGGATGGGCATAGGATCGCCTTTGACTATGGCCTCGTATGCCTTGGAACGTCCATTGACATCATCTGACTTGATTGTCAGAATCTCCTGCAGGATATTCGCAGCACCAAATGCCTCAAGTGCCCAAACCTCCATCTCTCCGAATCTTTGTCCACCAAACTGTGCTTTACCTCCAAGGGGTTGCTGTGTAATGAGAGAGTAAGGACCGATGGAACGGGCATGCATCTTATCGTCAACCATATGGCCGAGTTTAATCATATAGATTACACCCACCGTAGCCGGCTGGTCAAACAGTTCACCGGTACCTCCATCGCGGAGGTAGGTCCTTCCATATCTGGGAAGACCAGCCTTGTCAGTATATTTAGTTATATCTTCAAGAGTTGCACCATCAAAAATAGGTGTGCTGAACCTTAGTCCAAGCTCCTTTCCGGCCCAGCCTAGTACAGTCTCATAAATCTGACCAAGGTTCATACGGGAAGGCACACCGAGAGGGTTAAGCACAATGTCTACGGTAGTACCATCCTCAAGGAAAGGCATATCCTCTTCGCGAACCACTTTGGCAACTATACCTTTGTTACCGTGGCGGCCTGCCATCTTATCTCCCACTTTGATTTTCCTCTTCTTGGCAACATATACCTTTGCAATCTTCATGATACCGGTAGGTAGCTCGTCACCGATAGTGAGATTGTAGTCCACACGCTTGAATTCGGCATCCAGCTCCTTGGAAGCAAGGAGATAGTTATTGATGAGCTTCTTGATCTGCTCGTTGGTCTTCTTATCGGAAGTCCACTTCACAGGATTTATATTGCTGTAATCGATTATGTCAAGTGCGGTACGGTTAAATTTCTCACCTTTACCTATTATACTTGTTCCATAGAGATCGTTTAAACCCAAACACTTTTTGTCGGAAACGAGAGTCCAAAGTTTCTCTATGAATATCTTTTTGAGATCTGCACCGCGCTTCTCGAAGCTATCTTTAGCCTTCTGAATTCTATCCTTGAGTGCCTGTTTACCCTGACGGGAATTATCCTTGGTAACACGCTCATAGAGTCGTTTATCTATAATTGTACCGGAAAGTGAGGGTGAGGCCTTGAGAGATGCATCCTTCACATCACCCGCCTTATCACCGAAAATGGCCCTTAAAAGCTTCTCTTCAGGTGAAGGGTCACTTTCACCCTTGGGAGTAATTTTACCTATGAGAATATCGCCCGGTTCAACACTGGCACCAATACGGATAATACCATTCTCATCCAGCTCTTTGGTGGCCTCTTCACTGACATTGGGGATATCAGCTGTAAGCTCCTCAGGACCGCGCTTGGTCTCGCGCACCTCCATCAGATACTCGTCCACGTGGATGGATGTAAAAATATCATCCCTGATAATCTTCTCGGAAATCACGATAGCATCCTCAAAGTTGTAACCCTTCCAGGGCATGAAAGCCACTTTGAGGTTGCGTCCAAGAGCGAGCTCCCCATTCTGAGTAGCGTAACCCTCGGTGAGAATCTGTCCTTCAACAACCTTGTCACCCTTCCTTACAACAGGGGTGAGGTGGATAGAGGTGCTTTGGTTGGTTTTGCGGTATTGAGGAAGTTTATATACTGTCACATCGGGACCAAAACTTACAAACTTCTCAGCCTCCGACTGCTCGTATCTTATATGGATCTCGCGTGCATCCACATATACCACCTCTCCTATCCCTTCTGAGACAATTTGAGTTCTAGAGTCCCTCACTACAGCAGCCTCAAGCCCTGTACCTACAATAGGAGCCTCCGGCTTGATGATAGGAACTGCCTGTCTCATCATATTGGATCCCATAAGAGCACGGTTGGCGTCATCATGCTCCAGGAAAGGAATCAATGAAGCTGCTATAGACGCTATTTGGTTGGGAGCTACGTCCATAAGATGCACCTGGTCTTTGGTCACCACCGGATAATCAGCCTCCTTGCGACATTTGATGCGTTCATCGAGAATAACACCTTCATCGGAAAGAGTCACATTTGCCTGCGCTACCATCTTGTACTCCTCTTCCTCTGCACTCATATAAACAAATCCATCATCACTCATATCCACAACTCCATTATTTACCTTACGGTAAGGAGTCTCAATAAATCCAAGATCATTGATCTTAGCATAGACGCATAGAGATGAAATCAAACCGATATTCGGTCCCTCAGGAGTCTCAATAGGACAAAGACGTCCATAATGTGTATAGTGTACATCTCGAACTTCAAAACCAGCACGATCTCTTGAAAGACCACCGGGGCCCAATGCCGAAAGACGACGCTTGTGTGTCATCTCCGCAAGGGGGTTGGTTTGGTCCATGAACTGTGATAGCTGGCTTGTACCAAAGAATGTACTTATGACTGACGAGAGTGTCTTCGCATTGATGAGTTCCATCGGAGTGAAAACCTCGTTGTCCCTTACATTCATTCTTTCACGAATGGTACGCGCCATACGTGAAAGACCTACACTGAACTGGTTGGCAAGCTGCTCACCTACAGTCCTGATGCGTCTGTTGCTAAGGTGGTCAATATCATCCACTGTCGCTTTTGAATTGATAAGTAGGACGAGATACCTTATAATCTCGATAATATCCTTCTTAGTCAGAACTCGTACATCAGCCGATGTATCTAGATTGAGTTTTCGGTTGAGTCTGTAACGGCCCACTTCGCCAAGATCATATCTCTTGTCAGAGAAGAAGAGTTTGTCGATCACGTCGCGTGCGGTTGACTCATCAGGCGGTTCTGAATTACGCAACTGCCTGTATGTATAATATATTGCTTCAACTTGGTTGTTGCATTGGTCCTTTTGGAGCGTATTGTGGATTATAGCGAATTCTTCCGCTTCCTCACTATCAGCGTGAATGAGGATGGTGCTTGCGCCGGACTCCAAAATATCCTCGATATGTGACTCTTCGAGGATTACTTCACGGTCAACGATAGTCTTGTTGCGCTCTATATATACAACCTCACCTGTATCTTCATCCACGAAGTCTTCATTCCAGGTCTTGAGGACTCTTGCCGCGAGTTTGGAGCCGATATGCTTCTCAAGGTTTTCTTTGGTGACCTCGATTTCGTTTGCGAGGCCGAATATATCCAGAATATCCTTGTCGCTCTCATAACCGATTGCCCTGAGAAGGGTGGTTACGGGCAATTTCTTTTTACGGTCGATGTATGCATACATCACATTATTGATGTCTGTTGCAAACTCGATCCAGGATCCCTTGAAGGGAATAATACGGGCAGAATATAGTTTGGTTCCATTGGCGTGGAGGCTCTGTCCAAAGAATACACCTGGTGAACGATGTAATTGGGAAACCACAATTCTTTCGGAACCGTTAATTACAAATGTACCTCGAGGTGTCATGTAGGGGATATCACCAAGATAGACATCCTGAATGACGGTCTCAAAATCCTCATGCTCCTTGTCATTGCAGGATAGTTTGAGTTTGGCTTTCAAAGGAACCTTGTATGTCAAACCCATTTCGAGACACTCTTCGATGGAGTAACGTGAAGGATCTACAAAATAGTCTATAAACTCCAGAGTGAAATTGTTGCGTGTATCTTCAATCGGGAATATCTCCTGAAATACTTTAAAAAGACCCTCATCACGCCGACTATCTGCGGTAGTGTCCAGCTGAAAGAAATCGCGGAAAGATTTCAACTGGACCTCTAGAAAATCGGGATAATCAAGAAGGGTCTTAGAAGTTGCGAATGAAATACGCTGATTATTAGATGTTTGCGACATTATTTAAAGGTTGGTGAAAAAATCTTAAAAAAACGACAAAAGGTTTAGAGCCCTCATTGGCTCTAAACCCGGATTACTTAGTCCCTATATCGGGAGGGGAGTGTCTTATTTAACTTCAACTTCTCCGCCTGCCTCTTCAAGAGCAGCTTTTACCTGCTCAGCTTCTGCCTTTGACACTTTCTCCCTGATCTTGGCGTTAGGTGCCTGATCTACGAGATCTTTAGATTCTTTCAGTCCGAGACCGGTAATCTCCTTGACAGCTTTCACCATCTGGAGTTTTGCCTGACCGGCTGATATAAGGATTACGTCAAATTCAGTCTGCTCAGCTTCTGCTGCGCCGGCACCGCCTTCGCCTGCTGCCACTACGACTGCAGCAGCTGCGGGCTCGATTCCGTACTCTTCTTTAAGAATATTTGCAAGTTCTTGAACCTCTTTTACGGAAAGATTAACCAGTTCTTCCGCAAGAGCTTTGATGTCTGCCATGATTGTTTATTGATTTTAATTATTTATTATTACTATTTAACTATTCTTCGGTAACTTCCTTCTTTGCCTCCTGCAGAGCGGAAATGATCCTTCTGATAGGCGACTGGAGAAGACCGATAATCTCTCCGATAAGTTCATCGTGAGACTTGATATTTATAAGAGTAGCGAGGTGGTCTGCACCAACATATGCACACTCTTGGAGATATGCGCTCTTAAGCTCAGGTTTGCCAAGTCTGGCTCCGAATTCCTTGATAATCTTAGCGGGAGCACTGGGAACATCAGTAAACATGATAGCTGTTGAGCCTTTTAGGGTAGGATACAGAGTCATGAGTTCTTCGTTATTTATGCCTTGTCCTTCAGTGTCCAGGCCTTCTAGCGCCCTCTGGAGGAGGGTATTCTTCACAACGATGAGCTTAACCTCTTTTTCAAAGCAAGCACGGCGGAGATTTGATGTGTTTTCTGCATTGAGACCTGAAATGTCTGCAAGGTAGAAATTAGGATTCTCTGCTATCTGTGCTGCTATGGTTTCAATAATCTGAGCTTTTTCTTCTTTTCTCATAACATTCGAATTTTATTCAACAGCACTAATTGTCTTGCTATCTACACTAATACCAGGGCCCATAGTGGAAGAGAGATAGATACTCTTTACATATGTGCCTTTTAGAGCCTGTGGTTTAAGTCTGATGATGGTGTTGATCATTTCAACGGCATTCTCTGCAATTTTTTGGGTGTCAAATGACACCTTGCCAATAGCTGCGTGGACAATACCCTGTTTATCAACTTTGAAATCAATCTTACCTGCTTTCACTTCCTTTACTGCTTGGCCAACATCCATTGTAACGGTACCGGACTTAGGGTTCGGCATCAAGCCGCGGGGACCTAGGATACGACCGATAGCACCAACTTTTGCCATAACAGAGGGAGTACAGATAATAACATCAACATCAGTCCAACCACCTTTGATCTTTTCAATATAATCATCAAGACCAACAAAGTCAGCACCTGCCTCTTGAGCTTCAGCCTCTTTGTCAGGTGTACACAGAACCAATACGCGAGTTACCTTACCTGTACCATGAGGAAGAGTCACAACGCCGCGTACCATCTGGTTCGCCTTACGAGGATCAACCCCCAAACGGACAGCCAACTCAACTGAAGCATCGAACTTGGTATAGGAAGTCTCCTTTACCAGAGTACATGCCTCCAGGAGTGTGTACTGCCTGCTTGAGTCAACTTTGGCAACTGCTGCCTTCTGATTTTTTGTCAATTTACTCATAGCGTGGTGATTTTATTGTACATCGGCAGGAAATTCACCTTCAACATTGATACCCATACTGCGAGCAGTACCGGCTACCATATTCATTGCTGACTTCTCGGTGAATGCATTAAGATCCGGCATTTTTTCCCTGGCAATCTCGCGTATCTGATTCCAGGTAATAGTGGCAACCTTTTTCCTGTTAGGTTCTGCAGATCCGGCCTGTACTTTTGCAGCCTCTTTTACGAGGACTGCTACAGGTGGCTGCTTCACTATGAAAGTAAAAGACTTGTCACTGTAAACGGTAATTACCACTGGTAATACCTTGCCGGCTTTGTCTTGAGTGCGGGCATTAAACTGCTTGCAGAAGTCCATAATATTCACACCCTTGGAACCGAGTGCCGGTCCTACCGGAGGTGAAGGATTGGCAGCTCCGCCTTTGATCTGCAATTTAATAAACCCGGCAATTTCTTTAGCCATAATGTCTTTTGTTTATTATTCTTTTGTTACCTGAGCAAAATTCAACTCAATAACTGATTTCCTACCAAAGATTCTAACCATAACCTTGAGTTTTCTTCTCTCTTCGAGAATCTCCTCAACATTACCGCTGAAATCTTTGAAAGGACCATCAATAATCTTTACAGCTTCTCCTACAACAAACGGTACCAGGATCTCTCCATCCTGATCACTCAGCTCGTCCACGCGCCCCAATATGCGGTCAATCTCTGACTGACGCACAGGGTTGATTACCCTTTCCTTGCCTTCGGTAAGGAAACCGATAATATTGGGTAGCTCGCGAAGCCCATCCTGGGCGATACCCAGGATTTCCATCTCAAACCTCTTGCGTTCGTTTACATCATCTGGATCATCGGACTTAAAGGAAGGGAATGTAATTTCCACAAAGAGATAACCGGGGAAAAAATTGCGTTCGGCGCTTACGCGCTTACCATTTTTAATCACAAAATATTTTTCGGTAGGAACAAGGACATCGGTGATATGCTTAAGCATTCCCTTGCCCATCTCCTTTTCGATATATTCTTTAGCGATTTTCTCTTTGTTGCCAATTATGCGGACAACATACCACTTCTTGGTGATTTCACTCATAACATTACAATTGGTAAAGACCGGTCATAATGGTTTTGATCACGAAATCAATAAGCCAGATTACAACTGACAGAATCAGCGTACAGACCATAACCAGAATAGCTGACTGTTGGAGCTTGCTCCAGTCCGGCCAGGCAACTTTTGTTGTAAGTTCTTTGTAAGACTCTTTTACGTAAGTTCCTAATTTGCTCATTGTTATTATTTTGTTGGCAAAAACAATTGGAAGCGTTTGTTTTGCCGGTTAATAACATACCGACGCGTAACCATCGGTATTGGCAGGGGAAGAGAGATTCGAACTCCCATCTATGGTTTTGGAGACCATTATTCTACCCTTGAACTATTCCCCTGTGAAAACAAGAGGGTGCTCGAATATATGTCACCCTCCTGCTTTTCGTATAGTTGATTAGCTAATGATCTTAGTAACCTGACCTGAACCTACTGTACGACCACCTTCGCGAATTGCAAAACGGAGACCTTCGTTCAAAGCTACAGGATAGATAAGCTCAACATTAATCTTAACGTTGTCACCAGGCATTACCATCTCAACACCTGCGGGGAGTTCAATCTCACCGGTGATATCAAGTGTGCGGATGAAGAACTGCGGACGATACTTGTTATGGAAAGGAGTGTGGCGACCGCCCTCGTCTTTCTTCAACACGTAAATTGCAGCCTCAAATTTTCTGTGAGGAGTAATGGTGTTGGGGTGAGCAATAACCTGACCTCTCTTGATCTCTTTCTTATCGATACCACGGAGAAGAAGACCTACGTTATCACCTGCCTCACCCTGGTTGAGGATTTTGCGGAACATCTCAACACCTGTAACAACTGACTTTCTGGGCTTTTCGCCAAGACCGATAATATGTACCTCGTCACCTGTTTTTACAACACCTGTCTCAATACGACCTGTAGCAACTGTGCCACGACCGGTGATAGAGAAGATATCCTCTACAGGCAATAGGAAAGGTTTTTCATTATCACGCTTGGGAATAGGGATATAATTATCCACTGCTTCCATAAGCTCAACAACTTTTGCCTCCCACTCAGGATCGCCGTTAAGTGCGCCAAGAGCAGAACCGCGAATAACGGGAGCATTGTCACCGTCAAACTCGTAGAAGCTGAGGAGTTCACGAACCTCCATCTCAACGAGTTCAATCATTTCGGGATCGTCAACGATGTCCACCTTGTTGAGGAAAACAACGATACGGGGAACGTTCACCTGACGGGCGAGAAGAATGTGCTCGCGGGTCTGGGGCATCGGACCGTCTGTAGAAGCTACAACGAGAATTGCACCGTCCATCTGAGCAGCACCGGTAACCATGTTCTTAACATAGTCAGCGTGACCGGGGCAGTCTACGTGAGCGTAGTGGCGGTTTGCAGTTTCATACTCTACGTGAGAAGTATTAATGGTAATACCACGCTCTTTCTCCTCAGGAGCATTGTCAATTTGATCAAATGATTTAACCTCAGAAAGACCCTGCTTTGCCAATACCTTGGTGATAGCAGCTGTCAAAGTAGTTTTGCCATGGTCAACGTGGCCGATAGTACCGATGTTCACATGCGGTTTATCTCTTTTAAAACTTTCTTTTGCCATAATTTTGTTTTTATATTGTTATTAGTTGTTGGAGCCGGTGGAGAGAATTGAACTCTCGACCTCTTCCTTACCAAGGAAGCGCTCTACCCCTGAGCTACACTGGCGATATTTCAATTTGAGCGGAAGACGAGGTTCGAACTCGCGACCCTCAGCTTGGAAGGCTGATGCTCTGCCAACTGAGCTACTTCCGCTTAATTACAAAAAAAGTGGGGAGAGCAAGATTCGAACTTACGAAGGCGTACGCCAGCAGATTTACAGTCTGCCCCATTTGGCCACTTTGGTATCTCCCCATGCTTTTACAATCTTTCAATAAGAGCCGACAGAGGGATTCGAACCCACGGCCTGCTGATTACAAATCAGCTGCTCTGGCCAACTGAGCTATGTCGGCTTTCCAAATTTTTCCAAATTGGGAGTGCAAATATATGCCATTTATCTCAATCGGCAAAATTTTTAGGGAAATTATGCGTTTTTTTCGTTACCACAAGAGACTTCCTATCCTAAAAGCAACAAAAGCGAAGAGCCAGGCAACCAGAAGCGTAGTAATTATGGAAATTAGAGACCATTTCCAACTGCCACTTTCTCGACGTATAGTAGTAGCAGTCGCCACACAGGGGATATAAAGTAACGAAAATACCATAAAAGAAAGAGCGTTCGCCCGATTGACACTATCGTCGGCTGCTATCCTTGCTGAAAGTGCAGTTGTATCCAACTCCTCACCGCTCTCCTGGTATAGAACTCCCAGAGTGCTAATGATAAATTCCTTAGCTGTAACACCGGCAATCAATGCAGCACTCATTTTCCAGTCAAAACCCAGAGGTGCCATAACAGGTTCCACTGCCTGTCCGAAACGGTGCAGGTAAGATGGAGAGTCTTCTTCTTCCGGAACACCCTCATTGATGGGAAAATAATCCAGAGCCCAGACAATTACTACTGCCAATAAAACAACCGTACCAATTTTCTTAAGATACTCTGATGCGGCACCCCACATACCTTTAAGAGCTAATCTAATGTTAGGGACCTTTAACGGAGGCAATTCAGTCTCATAATCCTCGGATTTTCCTCTAAAAAAGATCCTTTTATTGATAAGGGCTATTACGATACCGGTTAGAATACCGCCTAAATAGAGGAGCATCATCACCAAAGAGCTGTGTTTAGGGAAAAATATTCCGGAAAAAAGCAAAAATGTCGGAATACGCGCACTACATGGGATATAGGGAATCATCATCATAGTAAGAATGCGATCGCTACGCCTCTTTATGCTCCTTGTCGCCATGATTGCCGGCACATTACACCCAAATCCCATCAGCAACGGAATAAAGGAACAGCCGTGAAGACCTATTCTGTGCATGTACTTATCCATCAGTTTGGCGGCTCTGGGCAGATATCTCGTCTCCTCAAGCAGAAAAATGAAGAAAAAGAGTATTAGAATGTTTGGCAGGAATGCCAGCACTGCACCAATACCATTGATAATACCGTTTTGAAGAAAATCCAGAAGCCATCCATCCTGCATCTTTTGCCCGAGAAAGAATGAAAATTTTCCCATAAGAGCCTCAATCCATTGTTGAGGGTAGGAGCCGAGCTTAAAAGTAGAGAAAAACATCAGCCAGATGACAGCCAAAAAGATCAGAAGACCCCAAAATGTGTGGGTCAACAATGGAAAGTCGCCATCACTGTCACCTCCCATATTGTGGATACCTCTGGTATGGTCGTGCCTGCGGTTAGACATTTATAAGTGCTTTTAATATTCCATCAACATCGTATCCGCACTCCTTATGAAGTTGCTCAGGTGTTCCCTGACCTACAAATCTGTCAGGCATCCCAAGTCCGGTCACCTTACAGGAAAGCTGGCGGGAAGCCACATACTCTGATACAGCACTATAAAGACCGCCGATAAGTGCACCATCTTCGAGTGTCACTATACGGCCCACTTTGGAGCAAACCTTTTCGAGGAGATTCTCATCAATCGGCTTTAGAAACCTCATATCGCAGTGAAACACGCTAATCCCCCTCTCTTGAGCTTTCTTTACAGCAAGGGAACCATTGTAACCTATAGCACCGACACTCAACAACGCGACATCCTTTCCTTCCTGGAGGATAACTCCACGTCCGGGCTCGATTCTCTCAAAAGGCTCATTCTTCCAGGCAGTACCATTGCCGGTACCGCGCGGATACCTAATTATAATAGTACCGTACTCCGGCAATGTTGCTGAATACATCATATTGCGAAGCTCAAGTTCGTTCAGAGGGGCTGCTATCATAACATTAGGAACCGGTCTGAAACAGGAAAAGTCAAAAGCACCGTGGTGAGTAGGTCCATCTTCTCCGACAATACCCGCCCTGTCAAGACAGAGAATAACCTTGAGTTCCTGCAGGGCCACATCATGAATAACATTGTCATATGCGCGTTGGGCAAATGAAGAGTAGATATTGCAGAATGGAAGCATACCGGCAGCCGCCAAGCCTGCAGAGAAAGTAACTGCATGCTGCTCGGCAATTCCCACGTCAAAAACGCGGTCAGGCATCTCGGCCATCATAATATTCATACTGCAGCCGGTAGCCATAGCAGGGGTAATCCCTATGATTTTCTCATTTTCCTTCGCAAGGTCGAGCAGCGTATGACCAAATACATCCTGGAATTTTGAGGCACCAGCCTTGCCTGAGATTCTGGCACCTGTTGCCGGATCAAACTGGCCCGGGGCATGCCAAACCGTCTGATTATCCTCGGCCGGTTTGTAGCCTTTACCCTTTTTGGTTATAACATGGAGTAGTTTAGGTCCGTCAATCTCTTTCAGGCGACCCAGTATATCAACCATTTGTTCTATATCGTTGCCATCCACTGGACCGAAATATCTGAACCCCAAAGAGTCAAAAAGATTGCTCGCATTAGTATTGCGCAATATGCCCTTTTTGATGTATTTGAGGAAATTTTGGACATGTGTACGGATCTTACCGGCACCTAGGCGATCCCAGATCGTCTTCTTTATGCGATTATATTTACGACTGGTAGTCACCTTCATAAGGTGGTTGTGCAGCGCACCTATACTTTTATCTATTGAGATCTGATTGTCATTGAGGATCACCAGCAGATTTGTTTTGAGAGAACCTGCGTTATTGAGTCCTTCGAAGGCAAGTCCTCCTGTCATGGAACCATCACCAATAATAGCCACGAAATGATCTTTACTTCCCTGCATTTGAGATCCTACAGCCAATCCAAGTGCCGCTGAAATAGAAGTGGAGGAGTGTCCTGTACCGAATACATCATATTCGCTCTCCGAACGCTTTGGAAAGCCACTGATGCCGCCTAACTTGCGATTGGTCTTGAAAGCCTCACGTCTGCCGGTAATAATCTTGTGAGCATACGCCTGATGGCCCACATCCCAGACTATCTTATCGTTCGGGGTATCAAATACCTTGTGCAGTGCCACCGCAATTTCCACAACTCCGAGGCTGGCTCCGATATGACCTGGATTTTCAGCACAGCAACTTACAATATACTCCCTAAGCTCAGAACACAACTGCTCCAGCTCTTCGTGCGACAAATCTTTAATGTCTACGGGGGACTCTATTCTTTCAAGCAATGTCAACTGATACCTCCTACCTGATTATAGTTTGATCCCTGTCAGGGCCTATGGAGATAATTTTTATGGGAACACCTGTCTCTTGTTCGATAAACTTAACGTATCTCAAAAATTCGTGAGGAAGCTCCCCCTCTCCACGTGCTCCTGTAAGATCTCTCTTCCAGCCGGGGAACTCACGATATACGGGCCTCACTTCAGCAGATGAGTCATAAGGCACCTGGTAACATTTTTGCCCATCAACTATATATGATGTTGCTACCTTTATGGTGTCAAATGTGTCAAGAACATCGGATTTCATCATGATCAGATCGGTGACTCCATTAATCATTATCGCATATTTGAGAGCAACCAGGTCAAGCCAGCCTGTACGACGGGGACGTCCGGTAGTGGCACCGAACTCAAATCCACGGCGACGGAGCTCTTCCCCTCTCTCATCAAAGATCTCAGTTGGGAAGGGGCCACTGCCCACTCTGGTACAATATGCCTTGAAAATACCATATACACGACCCACACATCTTGGAGAAACTCCAAGCCCAATGCAGGCTCCCGCACAAGCGGTAGATGATGAAGTTACAAAAGGATATGAGCCAAAATCTATATCAAGCAGTAAGCCCTGTGCTCCCTCAGCGAGTACTTTTTTGCCGGAACTGAGCAATTCGTTGACCATATATTCGCTGTCAACAATATTAAAATCCCCGAGGTACTCCACAGCCTCAAACCATTGTGCCTCATCTTGCATGGGATCATATTCAAAGTCATATTGGCTGAGATATGAGATATGTTGCTCTTTGAGCGCGTTGTATCTGGAGATGAAGTCCGGTGAGAGAATATCACCCACCCTAAGTCCACTACGACCGATCTTATCCGTATATGTGGGAGTAATACCTTTAAGGGTAGATCCGATCCTTGATGCTCCTTTAGCAGCCTCTTGAGCAGCATCTATTGTGCGGTGTGTGGGCAAAATCAAATGGGCCTTTTTAGAGATGGCAAGACGTTTCTTTACAGGAACGCCCATTTTTATGATAGCTTCGCATTCTCTTTTGAAAATAATAGGATCCAGCACAACGCCGTTGCCTATGATGTTCATGGCATTAGAACGGAATACTCCTGAAGGAACAGTATGCAACACAATTTTGTTGCCTTCGAAGTGAAGAGAATGTCCGGCATTGGGCCCTCCCTGGAAACGAGCTATGACAGGATATGTATCTGCAAGCACATCAACTATTTTTCCCTTGCCCTCATCTCCCCATTGGAGTCCCAGAACTACATCAAGTGTCATAATGTATATAGATTTTTGAAATAACACGCTAAGGTACAACTTATATTCCAATTGCAGAAATAAATCTGGAGGACGCATTTATATTTTGTCATTTCGTTGAAATGCACTATTTTTAGCATTTCTTTGCAAAATCCTAAAAAAAATAATTATGGCAGAAAAATTGGCTAAATTCATCAACGATTCCCCTATAGCAAGGTGGACTGCACTGATCCTCATCTCTCTGATGATGTTTTTCACATACATGTTCGTTGATGTAATGTCACCGCTCAAATCCCTCGTTGAAAGTTCACTCGGATGGGATAGCGGCGTATTCGGCACTTATGCAGCATCCGAATACATTCTCAACGTATGTGGATTTCTTATTATTGCAGGAATCATACTAGACAAAATGGGTGTCCGTTTTACAGGCACACTCTCCGCCTCACTGATGGTAATCGGAGCGGCCATTAAATTTGTAGGCATCACTGACTGGTTTCAGACTACCGCATTCAGCGGATGGCTCGACAGCTGGTGGACCGCTCTTCCAAGCAGCGCCAAGATGGCATCCCTAGGTTTTATGATTTTCGGCTGCGGTGCTGAAATGGCCGGCACTACGGTTTCAAAGATTATTGCAAAATGGTTTAAAGGGAAGGAAATGGCTCTTGCAATGGGTCTTGAAATGGCTATAGCACGTCTTGGTGTATTCGCCGTAATGTGGCTTGCCCCTATCATTGCTGCCCGTTACAACGCTTCGGTACTTGCTCCCGTAGCATTTTGCTCCACACTCCTTTGCGTAGGCCTCATCTTCTTCCTAGTATTCACCGTAATGGATCGTAAGCTTGACAATCAGCTTGTTGAAGCCGGCGTTAAAGAGGAAAAAAGTTCCGAGGACGAATTCCGAGTTAGGGATTTGGGCAAGATTTTCTCAAGCAAGATGTTTTGGATTGTAGCTCTGCTCTGCGTACTCTACTACAGCGCTATTTTTCCCTTCCAGAGATATGCACCCAACTTCCTCGAAGTGACTCTGAATATTGATGCCGGTACAGCTTCACGACTATTCAGCTTTTTCCCTATCCTTGCAATGTTCCTAACTCCTGTTCTAGGAATTTTCCTTGACTTTAAGGGAAAAGGAGCATCAATGCTGATGCTCGGCTCCATCATAATGATAGTATGTCACCTGAGTTTCGCATTCATACTGCCCCTATACCCTCATAAATGGTTGGCGTTTCTGCTGATAGTAGTACTAGGGGTCTCTTTCTCTCTTGTGCCTGCGGCCCTCTGGCCTTCCGTTCCCAAGATTATTGACGAAAAGATCCTCGGGTCAGCCTACTGTCTTATATTTTGGGTGCAGAACATAGGCCTAAGCTTTGTGCCCCTTCTCATCGGAAAGGTACTTCTCTATACCGGTGGATATTTTGCTCCGATGCTCATATTTTCCAGCTTCGGCGTGCTTGCCTTCATCTTCAGCTTCCTACTCAAAGCAGAAGACCGCCGTAAAGGCTACGGTCTCGAATTACCTAATATCAGGAAATAATACCGGATTAAAATAATATAAACTTTATAATAACTATCTATGACTGAACTACAAATCAAAGCTAAGAAAAAGAACATCCAGAGATGGGCATGGATCGCTCTCGCGTGCCTCGTGGTACCGATGTTTGCATCCTACTTCTTCGATGACATGTTCTCAACCCTCTCCCATATCTTTAAGAATCCTGAAATGCTGGAGCTCGGTTGGGACTCCGCCAACTATGGATTCTATGCGGGTGGCTACTCCTTCCTCTGTGTATGGGGCGGACTGATCGTCTGTGGTATGCTTCTCGACAAATGGGGTGTACGCATAACAGGATCCATCTTCGTAGGTTTGATGATTGCCGGTGCAGCACTGGTCTATGTGGCTATCGCAACACCTTCCATCGTGGCTGCCGGTCACTCTCTTACTGTAGCTTATATTGGCTGTATGCTCTTTGGACTCGGCAGTGAGATTGCAGGAGTGGGCGTCACCCGTTCCATTGCTAAATGGTTTAAAGGCAGCTACACTGCTCTAGCAATGGGACTCCAGCTTGCCATCGCAAGACTCGGTACGGCAACTGCATTTATTCTCTCACCTAGACTCGTATCTGCTGCTGAAAACGGTATGTATCCACTAAGCGAGACCAGCAAACCTGCTTTGTTCGGACTTGGACTTCTCCTCATTGGGGGTATTCTTTGGGCCATCTTCGTTGCAATGGATGCCAAATTTGACAAGCTTGTAGGTACCACAGACAAGGTTGTAACTTCAGACGAAGACAAATTCAAATTCTCCGATATTTTTAAGGTTCTCAGTAATAAACACTTTATCCTGATTTCGCTTCTCTGTGTATTCTTCTATGTTTGCATCATTTCATTCAAGAAATTTGCGACATCCATCCTCATCCCCCGTTTCGGCATCGAGCTCGAGGCTGCTACATGGATGATATCGATGATACCTTTCTTCACTGTTGTAGGCACTCCACTATTCGGTGTTCTCGTTGACAAATTCGGAAAAGCGACAATTTGGATGATTACCGGATCCGTGATGGTATTTGTTGCACACCTTATAGTTGGCTTCGCTCCCGCTGGCGTCCCCTTCTACGGTTATCTCGGTATTGCCCTTTTGGGAACAGGTTACTCACTCGTACCTGCAGCAATGTGGCCTTCAGTACCCAAGATTGTGCCCGATAAGAATCTCGGAACAGCATATTCACTCATATTCTGGATTCAAAATATGGGTATGCTTCTCGTTCCTCTCTTTGTTGGCAGAATCTTCAAAAACACTATTACAGCTGAAGTAGGTTCAGAACTCTTTGCTCAACAGGAAGTGACAGCAGCAGTAAATGCGGAATGGATTTTCATTTGCCTAGGTCTCATTGCCATTACGGTGTCCATCCTCTTTGCACGTTCTGCCAAAAAGAACCCTCATCTGGAACTGGACGAACCCAATAAGAAGTAATACTTTAAATTACATACTATATCAAAAATCCCCGGAGCTTGGCCCTGGGGATTTTTGCACCTAAACTAATGTTGATATTTTTACACTTGTTAAAAAAAAATTAAATTTGTAGAATAATAACAATATGAATCATTATGCGAACCCAACATTATTGTTTATTAGCAGTTATTCTACTCTCAATTCCATTCATTTCCTTTGGGCAGAACCACGCAAAGGGTTATTACAAAGACTTATTCATTGACGGAGGAGTATTACTCAGTTCGTATCCCGATCTTCCTGCCGCCAACTATTTGAATCTATCCGTCGAGATATTCAATACATCCAAAAACGAGGATCTAAATGCTCTGGACACACTGATTCAGACCCTACTGTTCAGCGGATCGGAAATTGACGAAAACGGCATCCTTCTCTATCCTGATGGTGCTCCCAGATTCAGAATGATATACACAAACGGCGGAAAAGCCACTTCGCACGGACGTTCTCTCGGAGAAAAAGGCCGTGAAAACGTACGTCGATTTGTTGCAGAAGGCGGCAGTTATCTTGGCACTTGTGCCGGTGCATACATAGCTTCAAAAGGTTTCGTTAAAGACAGCGGTATAGTGGATGTTCCGGAGTACTACGGAATATGGCCTGGTTATACGAGGGGAACCACTCTGAATAAGTCCTTCACATCTCTGTTTGTAGAGAAAGGATCCCCTCTTCTCCAATATTATTCCTTCGGCGGTGACATGGTAATTGACAGTGTACGCCACAATGGCGGATGCTTTGCCTGGATGGAAAATAATGTGCCTAAAGGCACAGAAGTTACCTTGCGCTACGATGGAGATACCCTCAATATTGAGAGAAACATCCACAGAGAAGTTGCAGGATGGGCCTACAAGGCCTCCGAATATGATGGACGTGTAGTTCTCATCGGTTCTCATCCTGAAAGAGTGGTTTCCGGAGAAAGACTGGAGTTAATGTCTGCTATGATAAAATACGCCCTTGACGGAAACGGACGTCCGAGATTAAAAGGTATTCTTGAAAATGGTGAACCCCGGGAGATGAAGTGTTCAACATCTGATAACAATCCGGAATTCACAAAAATCGGTGATAGACAGTATCATCATTTTGCAGTAAATATTCCGAAGGGTACCGATAAGATTACAATTACAATCTCACCGCAAAAGGGTTGGGAAGAATTTGATTTATACTTATTTGCGAATCCGGAAACATTCGCTTTCAATGACAACTCGTTGTATGTCAATGTTGGCAACGGTGTTACCAAAGACTTGACAATAATAAAACCTGCTGCCGGCAGACTGTATATTTCTGTTTTCTGTGCAACTACCGTAGATACTGAAGCAGCTTCATATGGTCAACAGTATACAGGTCGTCTTGGCGTTCTTAACGGTGTCCCGTACACCATAAGCGTATTCTATTGATTGCTTCTGTCCGGCTAATTCGATTGCTATCGATAACAGGTAACTACTAATGATATAACCCCAAAAGTTGTTTTCAACTTTTGGGGTTATATCATTCTTTACAATTCATATTATTTACAATATCGTAAAAGCTACAGTCAAGCCTGCCATTACAATGGAAACCATAGACATCAGCTTAATCAAAATATTAAGTGAAGGACCTGAAGTATCCTTGAAGGGATCACCAACGGTATCACCCACAACAGTTGCCTTATGTGCAACAGACCCCCTACCACCATAATTGCCTTCCTCCACATATTTCTTCGCATTATCCCATGTACCACCGGCATTTGCCATGAAGATAGCGAGTACAAATCCGGAACTTAATCCTCCCAGCAACAATCCAACCACGCCCGCAACATCGAAAAATATTCCTACCAAGATAGGAACCACTATGGCAAGAAGCGAAGGCAGGAGCATCTCCCTCTGTGCCCCACGTGTGGAAATTTCCACGCATCTCGCATAATCAGGAACTGTCTCACCGGTGAGTATCCCCTTGATCTCACGGAATTGTCTGCGCACTTCATCCACCATTTTCTGGGCAGCGCGTCCAACCGCGTTCATAGTCAAACCACAGAATAGGAATGACATCATAGCACCAATAAAGAGACCAACCAGCAGCTTAGGATTCATTACGTTGATAGAATAATACTCCAATAAATCCGGAATGGTAGCGTGAGCCACAGCCACTTCGCGACCGGCAATATCTAGCACTGTTTGCCCAATATTGCTCAGAGCGATTTTTATCTCCTCAAGGTAAGAAGCAAGCAATGCCAAAGCTGTCAGGGCTGCTGAACCGATGGCAAATCCCTTACCGGTAGCGGCTGTGGTATTGCCCAAAGCGTCAAGAACATCAGTCCTCTGCCGTACCTCCGGTTCAAGATTGCTCATCTGCGCATTCCCTCCGGCATTGTCCGCTATAGGACCGTAGGCGTCAGTAGCAAGGGTAATACCGAGAGTCGAAAGCATACCCACAGCAGAAATACTGATACCATAAAGCCCAATACTTAGGTTCTGCGCTGAAAGCATTGCAGATATGTCAAATTTGATAGCAAATAGATATGCAAGAATAATGGCAAAAGCAACGGTGATGACCGGTATCGCTGTTGATATCATACCTACTCCAAAGCCCGAGATGATAACAGTAGCGGGACCTGTCTTTCCGCTTTCTGCAACCTTGCGGGTAGGCTTGTAAGAGTGTGAAGTGAAGTACTCTGCTGAACGTCCTATTATGATGCCCGCCAACAGTCCCACAATTACTGAACAGGAGATCCAAACCCAGTTTTCCAGTTTAAGTAGCCACAATATTACGAATGTGAATATCGCTATGAATACCGCACTAAGATTAACTCCAAGACTGAGAGATTTGAGAAGCTGGTTCATTCCTGCATTTTCTTTGGTGCGTACTGTAAAGATTCCTATGATTGACAGCACGATTCCCACCGCTGCAATCAACATCGGAGCAAAGACCGCATTCATCTGGGCACTATATCCCTTTGAAAAGAAGGCGGAAGCACCCAGAGCCATAGTGGCGAGAATTGCACCACAGTAAGACTCATAAAGATCTGCGCCCATACCGGCAACGTCTCCCACGTTGTCACCCACATTGTCTGCGATAGTTGCTGGGTTGCGGGGGTCATCCTCAGGAATATCCTCCTCCAATTTTCCTACCAGATCAGCTCCCACATCAGCAGCTTTGGTATATATACCACCACCTACTCTCGCAAAGAGTGCCTGGGTGGAAGCTCCCATTCCGAAAGTAAGCATCGTAGTGGTAATTACTACTATTTTTTGCTCCGGGGTAGTTTCCTTAATAAAAGCCTCAAGGATAAGGTACCAGAGGGAGATATCCAACAGACCTAGACCCACTACGGTCAAGCCCATCACCGCTCCAGAACGAAATGCCACCTTGAGTCCCGAGTTAAGCGAAGTTCTGCAAGCATTAGCAGTACGCGAAGAGGCAAAAGTAGCGGTTTTCATACCGATAAATCCGGCAAGTCCGGAGAAAAAACCTCCTGTCAAAAATGCAAATGGTACCCAGGGGTTTTGCACTCCGAAACCATATGCAAGAATGGCAAAAAATAGAGCGAGAATTAAAAATACGATGATAACTATCTTATACTGTTGCTTAATATAGGCCATAGCCCCTTTCCTGACATGAGAGGCAATCTCCTTCATGGTCGGAGTCCCCTCATCCACCCGCTTCATCCGGCGGTAAAAGATATAAGCAAATACCAGTGCCAGAATCGAGCATGCCGGAACTAGAAAAAAGATTGGAGTCATAATTTAGTTGTTAGTTTAGAGTGTGGAGAATGTAGTTATTTTAGAGTTATAAGTGGGTAGTTAGGAGTATGTAGTTGTTGGTTTGGAATTATAAGTTTTGAGTATCGGGTCTTAAGTTACGGGGTATAGGGTGTGTTTTGAGTTATTAGTGTGCAGTGTAGTGTAGCTTGGTTAGGCTAGTGTGGCAGCGGCATTGTACTATAGTGTAAAATGTAATGTGTAGTATAATGTAATATAGTATAGTGTTGTGTGGCCTTGTGTTGTGTAGTATTTGGAGTGATTTTATTTATTTAAATTACAACTTTAGTAAAAATCGAATTATCCACATTGGGTATTTCACGGCGTACCAGCATCTTGAGTACTGTAATATCTCCAGTCGAACAGAAAACCGATTCTTCTATCCCACAAGATATCTTTCTCCTCTGAGAGAGCACTCTCATTGTCTGCGCCGCAACTGCCGGTGCAGGATTGACAATCACGATTTCCGGACCTGCAATTCTACGTATTGCCTTCTCCAAAAACGGGTAATGTGTGCACCCTAAAACTATATGATCCGCACCCGCATTTATCATATCATCTATATGGCAATGTAGCAAATCATCAATTTCCGGTGAATCAAAAACACCCTTCTCAATCGCCTCCACAAGCCCCTCTCCCACTTGCTCAACTACCCGGACATCCCCTGCAAAACGCGCCAGAGTATCAAGATAAAGAGGTCCTCTAAATGTTCCTGCTGTGGCAAGGACCCCTACTACACCACTTTTAGAGTGCAGTGCAGCAGGCTTAATAGCGGGTTCCATCCCAACGAAAGGAATATCGAACTTCTCCCTGAGTAAACTGATAGCGGCTGCAGTGGCCGTATTGCAGGCAACCACAATAATCTCTGCACCTCTACCAATAAGATAAGCGGAAATCTTAGCCGCCCTTTCCCTGATAAATGCCGGATCCTTAGGTCCGTATGGGCAAAAAGCCCCGTCAGAAAGATAAAGACAGGACTCACCAGGCATCAGGCGATAAATCTCACGCCAGACGGACAAGCCGCCTACTCCGGAATCGAAAATGCCAATCATCAGCCAAAGGTAAGAAAAAAATCGCCTGTTTGTATAACAAAAGCCCCGAAAGTTTCTCTTTCGGGGCCTATTGCATCGGACTAAACTGTCCCAAATATCAAAGATTAGTCGTTGATATTCTTAGGAATCAGATCGTTGGAGTCAATCTCCTCCTGAGGAATCGCAAATTTCCAGCGTGGATCGCTAGCCTCAACGTACATAGCTGTCGAAACTGCAGGATCGTGGTTGGTGTTGCGTCTGTCAAGATCCAAACCGAGACGTTTCAGGTCAAGGAAACGATGTCCTTCACCCCAAAGCTCGATTCTTCTGTAGAAGTAAATTTCATCGAGAAGATCTTTACCTGTCTTGGTGCTCTTTACATAGGCGTCATCACGTGTCTTGTTGAGATTGTAAAGGTGAGTCTGAGCTGCACCATTCTCATTGAGGTTTGCGCAAGCCTCAGCTGCTATCAGATACATCTCACCAAGTCTCATGTAGTTGTGATCAGCAACCGAACTGGCATCATCAACAACTTGGAACTTCCTATTCATATAAGGCTTTTTAGTGTACCTGGTACTGGGTACCTGGAAAGCAGTACCGGTCGGATCCCATAGAGTCTTACGTATATCTGTTTCGGGAATAGCATCATAAAGAGTATTGTTGATACACTTGGGACAACCCCTGATGTTGGAGGAGTTGAAGTTGATGGACATATAGGCCATATATGCATAGAAGTAGATATTCTGGTCAGGAATCATATGGAAGGCCCACATCCACTCTACGTTGGAAGCATCATTGAAGCCCTTCGTATAATCACTCTTACTCATCAGTTTTGCGCTGGTGGTGTTGATAGCCATCTCCGCGTATTTCTTAGCATTTGCCCAATCATGCATTGCCAAAGCAACACGTGCCCTGAGTCCCATAACCGTGGCAGCCACAAAGTGCGTTTTTGATGTAAATGAGCTTGTACCGAGCAGTGTAATTGATTGCTCAAGGTCAGTAACAATCTGCGCATAGATATTCTCAACTGTCTCAAGAGGTTTTTTAACCTCTTGGGTGTTGACAACGAGGGGGGTAGCAAGTTGATTGTTTTGCTTGCCGGGCTCGTACCTGTCTCCATAGAGCTGAACCAACCAGAAATAAGCCATACCTCTATATGCAAGTGCCTGGCCTTTGATCATCTGCTTATCGGCCTCAGGCCCCACAGCATTATCCACATTATCGATGATCTGGTTGGCATTGGAAATCCACATATAAGAGATTCTGAAAGGGAATGCAGAAAGCCAACCATTTGCGTTTCTCTGGCCATTCCATTTCACTTCACCGGTGTTGGTCCACCACCCATTACCCGCAGTAGGGAATACGAGATCCTCTCCCAATGCATCCATTGCGATCTGAAATGAGGGGTAGCCACTGATGTTCTGTCTTGAGTAATACTGTCTCACCATTGATTTGTGAAGACCGTTTACAGCAGCAAAAGCATTTTCCGTAGTAGTGAAGATAAAACTTGCATCATATGATGATGTTGGGGTAGTTTCAAGAAAATCAGGACTACAGGAAGCCATACCTGCGAAAACCGCAAGAGAGGCCAATATTTTTAATATATTTTTCATACTGTATTATTCTTGTTTGTTAATGTTTGATTTTTGCTGATTAAAACTGAACATTCAAACCGAACGTAATAGTACGTGCGGGGGAATAAACGTTGGACTGTGTACCCGCAAACGAATACTGAGGGTCCATACCCTTACGAGCAGTGAATGCATAAACGTTCTCACCGCTTGCGTAGATTCTGATACCTGAAAGATCAAGCTTTTCAGCCCACTTCCTGGGGAATGAATATGCAAGTGTTATGTTTTTGAACGATAAGTACGAAGCACTAGTAAGCCATCTGCTGGAGCCTGCATTCTGATTAGGGTTTTTAGTAGTGTCAATTCTGGGAACTTCAGTAATATCACCCGGCTTCTGCCATCTGTTGAGAATGTCAATATGCATAGCCGAACCATAACCTGAATGACTCATCAGGGAGCCGTAAACACTGTCATATACCTGACCACCTATCTGGTAGGTCATAAGTACGGAAAGTTCAAAACCTTTCCAGGAGAGTGAGTTCTGAATTGAACCGTATAGATCGGGAATTGAAGTCCCCACATAGTAATAATCTGCTTTTGTGTAGTCATTGACGATCTCGCTACCGGTAACATTGCCCTCATCATCCTTGATATCCTTACTATAGAGAGCATCACCTGTTTGGGGATCCACACCTTCCCATTTTCTGAGCCAGAAGTCGTACATAGAGCGACCTACCATATATTTCTTGGTGCCGCTAATGATCTCTTCTTGTGGAAGCTTCGTAATTTCATTTTTGATGTGGGATGCATTGATCATCATATTCCAGGTGAAATCCTTGGTGCGAACAATATCACCCGCAAGCTGTATCTCAATACCCTGATTGTACATTGTACCAATGTTCTGCCACTGTGAAAGTACACCTGAAGAGGTGGGGAGCGGAACCTCGAAAAGGAGGTTGTCGGAAATCCTGTGGAAAAACTCTATCTGTCCGTTGAGACGGTTATCAAAGAATCCGAACTCCAATGCAACGTCAAAACTACGGTTTTTCTCCCACTGCAGTTCCTTGTTACCGGCCTGAGTTGACTGTATGAAACCTGAAGCGTTTGCATTGTTGAGGATACCATAGAGTGATTGCCACTGGTACCATGAACTGGTGCCGTCATTACCTACGGAACCGTAGGATGCTCTAAGTTTCAAGGCGGAGATCCAGGGCTGACTTGCTATGAAGGACTCCTGGTCAAGTCTCCATGATCCACCTACTGACCAGAAGTTACCCCAACGTGCATCTTTATAGAAGCGCGAGGTTGCGTCCCTTCTGAAGGATGCGGATACATAGTACTTGTGGTTGTAGTTGTAGTTGGCACGCGCCATATAACCTTCAGTCCTGTATGCCTGCGAGTAAGTGTAGAGGGAGTTGATGGTAGTGAAGTTGATTAATTCAACGTTACCCTCTGCGATAATACCCTGCTTCATACCGTAGGTGTACTTATAATCATTCTTGTAGCTCTCGTGTCCGAGGAGCAGGTCAATATTATGGTTGTTGAATGATTTTACATAGGTCAACAGCTGGTTGAAGTTGTAGGTATCATAACGATAATTGGTAATGCTGCCACGACCTGCGGGAGCACCGTCACCCACATGGGGGTTCTCATAGTCGGAATTGAGGTAGTTCCTGAAGTCATAACCACCAGTGATGGAGAATTTGAATCCCTCAAAGAAAGTGATGTCAATATAGGCTCTCGCGTTTACCAGATTTCTCTTATAGAGGTTATCATTCCACAGAGTTTCAGCAATCACGTGACGACCGGGGCTTGCACTTGCACCACGATTGGTGTAATCATAAATTTTTTCACCTTGATCATCAAGTTTATATGCACCTGAAGCGTCGTGCTCATAGATAGGATAGATCGGACCGATGAACCTTGAGAAGTAGAAGGGATTCACATAAGCTGTGCTGCTACCGTCACTTGTAACATTGGAATTGGCCATAGTAGCTGCGAGGTTTACACCAGCCTTGATCCACTTGCGGGGCTGCACATTCATATTAAGACGGGCATTGGCTCTCTCCATGTAAGATTTTATGGAGAAACCCTCCTCATCCATATAACTAAGCGACATATAGTAGTCGGTTTTAGCTGTTGCGCCACCTGCAGAGAGTGAGTACTCCTGTTTGTGACCGATACGTGCAATACCATCAGCCCAGTCAAGGTCCTCGGTGTAGAGAAGCTTTGCGGCAGGGTTGAGCTTACCGTCAACGCTGACTATTGCGTCATTGGCTACGTTGAAAGGATTGTTCAACAGCTGTCCGAAAATATTTTTCGAAGCTGCTGCAGATGCTGTTTCCATGGTATAAGTTGAGCCGTCAGCTGAAAGATAAGCATTGCGCAATGCCTCCCACTACATAGGATAGTACTGGTATGGGTCAAGTCTTTCATACTCTTGGATTGCCCTCATACTGATACCCTGATTAACTCTCACATTGAATTGCACCTTCTCACTACGACCTTTCTTAGTAGTAACGAGTACCACACCGTTTGCTGCACGGCTTCCATAGAGAGCTGAAGAAGCGGCATCCTTGAGGATAGTGATGTTCTCGATATCATCGGCATTGAGGTTAGAAATAGCATCAAACGGCACACCATCCACCACATATAGGGGAGATGAACTGGCGTTGATGGATCCGAAACCACGGATACGGATTCCTCCTGACGAACCGGGCTGACCGCCTGCTGAAGTAAACTGCACACCGGCAGCTATACCTTCCAATGCGTTAGCCACGTTGGTAAGAGGACGGCTTTCAAGCTTTTTGCTCTCAAGAGCCACTGCCGATCCCGTGAAGTCTTTTTTGGCTACTGTACCGAAGGCAACGAAAACCACTTCTTCCAGTGTTTCAGTGTCAACCTCCAGATCTACATGAATAGTGCTTCTGCCTGATACCGGAACTTCAATGGTCTTGTAACCTATGAAACTAAAGATAAGAGTAGCATTTGAGGAAACATCTATAGTGAAACGGCCATCAACATCAGCCGCAACACCGGTGGTTGTACCTTTTACCTGAATGGAGGCAAAAGGAATGGGTTCACCAGTCTCTCTATCTGCCACTGTACCTTTAACAGTGATATTCTGAGCAGAAACGACTCCTGCCAGCAATATTGCTGCAAGAGTGAACAGAAACTTAATTCTCTTCATAGAATATATAGGTATTTGGTTAATAAAGTTTTTCTTATGTATAGATTGCAAATATAAACAAATCTTTGATATCTCCAAGAGGCAGCTAAAAAAAACTGGGGATGGTTAAGGCCATCCCCAGTTAAAATATATGCCGGCAAAAATTAGTTTAGTGTAACGAAATTGGCTTTAGAAGCCCTTTCACAACCTACTTTGCCTTTAATGGTCTCAAGAATCTTTACCTGTGGAGATGTTGATTGTACACCGGCTTTGGTGTCGGGCTCTTCAGGTACAAATTCTACCGGTGTTCCGGCAGGAATCATGTAATGAGTCTTTACGAAGGGGAAACCTGATGCATACTCATAGACGTTGATCATATAAGTAGTAGCAACGGATGAGAGTTCTTTGCTCTCGGGGTCAACTTTGAATACCAAGGGATCGGTACCATCACTTTCCTCTGATACATAATTTTCATACGCATAGAGGTAAGACCTTGATCCGTAATAACCATAGAAACCACCGAATTGATTTCCATACTCCTCATATTCGTACTCTACACCTGTGTTAGTGAAGGTGTGGTTGGAAGGATCGTAGTATGCCCACCACATTGCTCCATCAGCCATACCGATACTTGTTACAAGATATTTGTATACCTCTGTAGTAGGATAGACATCAAACTCAGTGCTATCCACCAAATATGTACCGGTTATCAAATCATCTGACTGCGAGGGATCAACATACATGAATATTGTATGAGCAAAAGTCTGTGCTTTTCCGCCACCGTACGCAACAGCAACGAGGGAGTAGAGCCCTGAACCGGATTGAGGCATAGGAACAAATGCCCTGCCCGAGGCGTTAACTGATACATACTTATCTTCCTCGAGATTACCTTGTATAATGTTGTTGATGGATGATTCTCCATCAGAACCCTGAGAAACTGCTAATATTACCTCTTCAACATCTTCTCCGAGCACAACATCTGCAACCACATAGGAGACGCCGTCTGAATCTGTGAATGCGCCGGCGTAAGTAGCCTCAACTGAGTAGTCTTTCTGTTCGAAACCGGGGAAATTGATAAACACATTACCTGCAGAAACTGCATTCCAACCGCCGATACCGAACATATAGAAGAACGGAGCAATCTGGATCAGACCCGGAGTCACACCGTCTTCCTTATAAAAGAGCACTTTGTTGAGAGCAAAGTTCTCGGCAGTGGCATAGTTGGTAAGTCTACCGGGGTGTAACATGTATACCATTGCGTCGTAACTGGAGTTTACAGTCACTTTCATGTCATCAAATCCCACAAGGTCCGGTTCTGTAATTTCTATGCCCCTGTATGTTTCTCCAACATCGAGTATCCTCAATTCAGGCATATCACCTTGTCCAAAGGGAGACTTGAGCCTAAACAATTTGGAGTTAACATCGTTCTGGAAAATCTGGAACGGTATTTCCTCACCCATGTAGTAGTTGTCAATCATGGTAGCTGTACCAAGGGATGTCCAGGGCGAAGGAATAACTGCATTAAGGTCGCAGGCCTTACTACCATATTCGGTAGTCTGACTGGGATCAGTGATTGAAATAATCACTGCCTGAGGATTATCATAACCCATCGTATCGAAACTGTAGCCGATAGTGAGTTTGGTTGTGGCCGAACCGGCGGGGAAAGTCACGCTTGAAGGAATTGCGAGAAGTTCAGCACCTTCGCCTTGAACTGTCAGACCTACTGTCAGAGCATCTGAAGTAACGATACGGCCAAGTTGTAGGTCAAAAGAGGTCTTATCTGAAGCAAGATTGAGACTCTTTGTACCGTCATAAAAATATACCTGAGGACCAGTCTCCTTCTCTGCCGGCTGATAAGGTTCATACTTCTCGTAACAGCCAACTGCAAGGAAAACAAGCATCAGTGATGTAAATATGTTTAATATCTTTCTCATAATTTTTGTTCTGAATTAAGTCTGAAAGTTAATCTGTAACACCGTCACGAAGGCCTCTGCCTTCACCGGTTGTAGGCTGCTGTCCGCCTGTATTGTCAACAATACCGAAGTTGGTATTCATCTCTGCCTGAGGGAACCTCATCAGGAGCCAAGGATCATCGGCTGCAAGGTTGAAACGGAATGCTGCCGGCATGTTGTTGGTCTCGTCATGGAAGCGAACCAGAGGCTTGTTGAGACGACGTGCATCGGGAACATAGAAACCTTCTCCCCAAAGCTCTACACGACGCTGGAACCAAATCTCGTCAAGAAGTGAGAGACCGCGACCAGCTACGCTGTATTGGGGATCGCGATAAGTCTTTACAAAGTTTGCAAGAGTCTCACGAGCACCGCCTTCATTGCCTAAACGTGCCTGGCACTCTGCCTGAATGAGAATCATCTCCTCAACACGCATCAGCGGAGTATCTTCGTCGTTTGCCGTAGTACCGACTGTCAAACAACCGAACTTCACGTTTGTATAAGGAAGATAGGGAAGTTTTGCATCTCCACCGTCATCAGCGTGAGCTACATCGTCATAACCCGGCCATTTAAGACCGTCTAGAAGTGTTGACTCGAGATTCTCGTCAACCCACCACTGTTTGCGGATGTCGGTATCAGGAATCTTATCATAAAGGAGAGTGTTGATACAGGTGTAGCACTGACAAGCGGGGGCATAACCCCAGGCTGAGAATGAACGCAACCATGATGAAGTAGTAGCGTAGCGATATCTCATAGCCATATCTGTAGTCATATCATAACCCCAGATCCAGTTATGCTCATTAATATCCATAAAGTAAGGCTTTGACACCTCTTCCCTGGTAGCGGGAGTATAATTGGCAGCAGCTGCCACTGCATCATCATAGGCCTTCTGCCACTCACCCATGTAAAGGTATGCGCGTGCGCGAAGACCGTGTGCTACATCCTTGTTAACATACATTTTGGTCTTACGAGCGTAGCCGGCGAGGTTATTGATGGCATAATCCAGGTCCTCGATAACTACTGCATACACCTCCTTGACTGTTGCACGAGGATTGTTTGCAAAGTCCTCGGTGTCAAAAGCAAGGATAGGAACGCAGGGTTGATCGCCTGCAACCTGGTAACCAAACTGAAATGCAGGAGCGAGAGTCATATATGCATAGGCGCGGAGTGCCCTTGCCTGAGCAAGCATATAGATGAGTTCCTGAGACTCTGTTTCACCAACACTCTTGATAAATGTATTGGCATCTGAGATCATATTGTAGGGAGTACGATAACGTATAGCAGGGTTACGGTAGTTTGCATTACGTGATGATAGCTCACCGCAGACACCGAACCAGTTGTAGTTGTTATCGGCAATCAGTGCGTCAGGGCCTTCAAGATCATTACAGAAATTGATCATAAGGAAACCCCAGTCATCCGGAGTGGAATACATCTTTGCAGGCTTGCCTATATCTGAGAACAGACCGGAGAAAGCTGCCTGAGCACGCTCAGGAGCAATTGCGTTTGTCTCCT